>Ga0315915_1000655_pt1 | contig 37557 bp, 26 predicted proteins | sample MpolbnodulesMG_FD_207738 | JGI IMG/M metagenome (GOLD analysis project Ga0315915, IMG submission 207738) | Medicago polymorpha root nodule microbial communities from Los Angeles, California, United States - branched nodules | ecosystem: Host-associated > Plants > Roots > Nodule | place: USA...
TTGTAAAATTCAGGGACTAAATAGCTATTTCACAAAATTCAGGGACGAATTTGGCCGATGCGTTAAAATTCAAGGACGAAATTGAGGTATTAGTCAAAAAAACAGTAACTTCCTTTAATGAACAAAAGGTCTTCGGATTTCTTTCTCTCTATGCAAAGGGTTCTTCAGCTTCTCTATATTCAATTCTTGGAACAGTTCGCGCAATGTCCTTCCCGTACAATTTTGTCCCAAATGTCCATACATGCCACACTTTGAGCAACAAATTCATTTGGGACAATTACCTTCAGGAGGCCAAACGTAACGGTGGCGAGAGACTAAGAGCATTGAAGTCAATGTGATAGGGTGCAACGACTCCACCCCGAAACTCATCTCCACAACAATTTTCATCAAATTAGAGTAAATTATAACTAGGTTTTGATGTTGAAATTGGAATTGTACGTTGTTCTTCAAATGAGATTGGAAATTGAGGTTTGCTCTGGGATCCACGCAAAGTGAAAGGCAGAAAAAACTATAGAATTATGCTCTTCTCTTAACGCAAAACACTCGTGCCCAACTAAATTTTCAGATACTGTATACCCCTACGTGAGTTAAGACACACTGCGTGACTTAACTCACGCACCTTATATCTCAGCGTAACTTAAGACACGTACCACTGGTCTGTGCGTGAGTTAACTCATGCAGGTTAGCCTGTGGTCTGATCCCAAGAACACATGTTTTTTGGACGGTGGTCAGCTTTTCAACCTTCATTGTACACGATTTTTTTACAAGTTTTGCACGTTTTTTTTACTACATTTATCGTAATTATAACCTATGTTACCATTTCAACCTATAAATACCCCTCCAAACTTCCTCATTTCCTTACACCATCTCTCATTCTCACTCTCTCCCCTTATTCTTTTCCTTTTACTTTTTTTTATTCTTTATATTGGTGTAAATAGAAGTCAATCGAGGGGTTAGAATCCTGGGGTAAAAAGTTTACTTCAACTCATTTTGTCTAGGTAAACTCGATTCGTAAACTCGACTCGAAAACTCGTACGAGTTTACCTAAAATTAAAATTAAATAAAATTTATTATTAACATGGTATATGTAAACTAATATAATATTGTAAATAGTCCAATACTACAAAATATGACTAAATTATAAAGGTTTTCTACCACCATAATAAAACATTGCATTATGTTCAACTAAAAATCAAAATACAAAATAAACTTGCAAAATCATAAGTCTCTTAAGTCTTAACCCTCCAAAAAGGCAAGTTTCACAAGTTTCTAAAGTTGTTAATAAAACTATCCAATTTCGATTTTACCCAAGTTTGACTCGAGCAAACTCGTCATACATTCCGATTTTACCAAAAATCGAGTTTACCTCCAAGTTTACACGATTTTGGTACCTAAAACCGTAAACTCGACGAGTTAACACTCGATTTGTGAAACATTGATTGGACCAATGAGAGAGATGTTCAATAGAGTGTGACAAAGAGTTTGTGCTCAGCATTGCTGTCTTATGAAACGTATATCGACGATTATTATTGTAGCATTCAATGATCATTATAGCGTGTGATAGAAATTAGAAACTAACAAATCCTTTTTTTTTTTTTTGAGGGAAGAAACTAACAAATCTTGTCCTAACAAGAAAAGCGAAACTAATGCATGAACAAGTTTTTTCTACTCAATTCTTTCGTTTGGAGGGAGGAGGAGTTGAATTTGCACAAAATTTAAGAGTTCAACAAAAATGAATACTTGTCCTTCTATTTGTTGGAGATTAACATGCATTCCACAACTGAATCAGGCATTTGCTAGTTTTAAGCGGGGAACAATATTCATTGATTGGAGTTCCTGAAATTTAAAAAACCAAACGGAATTAACAAAATTGAGGAGTCAAATGATTATGGTGGTATTCATCTTACAATGATGCATTTTTCTTACTTATATTTGAGCATATAATTATACTAAGATACTCTCCGGACTCAATTATTATTAGAAAAAGTAACTAATTACATTTAAATTAACAATAGTTGTTAACTTAATTTTTTTATGCAACAGATAGTAATTGCATTTGTCAAATTTTCATTTCTTTTGTATGAGAATTGATTTCATTGAAGAGTATTTTGGAAATAATAGTATTAAAGTAATGATTTTTTTTGTTTATATTTGAGTCTTTAGTAGTAGCAATTTTTAAAATGGCTCGTAATTGACTTGTGTCATATATACAGGATGTGCTATTGCTAGTATAAATATCTAAGACATTCAAACACATCATCACCTGAATTAAGAGCTTGAATGTATATGGTAGCTTCATGGTAGAAAGGTTGGCTGAATTCTTACACGACGAACAAATACCAATTGTCAACCGAGGGTTGTAATATCCTAACAACCCACACTCTCTACAGATCTGTGTAAAAAGGGAAAGGAAACTGTCATCAGCCACTACAGTTATGACAAACAAAGATATTAACAGATTTTGAAAATAAGACATATGAAGTAGGACATTTCAGCTCCAAACAGATTGAGAAGAGTACAAACAGAAACTTGATAGCATCATAAAACCTGACAGATTAGGAGAAATTCAAGTTCTTCGAATTTAAGGATGCCAAAATAGGGCAAGAATTCAGGCTTGTCCTTAGTGCATCAAGTTTACAAGTCATAGCAGAAATAGATACATAAAGCCACCGTTGAAATGCAAAAGATTGTAATTATATTAAAACAGAAAGTCAAGAATATTACCTGAACTTCATAAGGATCACTAGATAACATGAGTCGCTCAGAAATCAACATACTAGCACCATATGCAATTAAGCAATCTCGTTCCATTTCTCCAACTCGTAAACCTAAAAATATAATAAAAAATGTGATGTTAAACTAAACCACTGACTGATTCTTGTTTGTGAGTTAAACTCAACCAAAAAGTACCAATGGACATCTCAAAACAGTATTTCATTAATAATTATAGATCGCCTGTATGAACATTAAGTAATAATTCAATAATAATTATATTCTCCTTTTACATGAAACAATAAATTATCATACGAAGGAGGAATGAGAGCAGTGATCCAGCAACACCAATTTCTATCATGTAATAAATTCAAAAAATATATATAAAAAATAATAATAAATGGAACACCTTCATTTTCAGCTCCACCACCTTCCATAGGTTGTCTTGTTAGGATGCCACGACGAGTATCACAACCAGGAGTAGCACGCGACTTATCAACCACCTGATCAACAACACATAATTGGGAATTGTTGATATGAATATAGGGGCAAGTTAGAACCAAAGAAGAATTACTTTCCCCAAGCAATATTATAATGTTGTTCAATTAATAACATAAAAGAGCTGTTCAAGTAAACTATGATAAATCGGTAAACTCTCAATTTTATAAGCAAGTTTACAATTCTACCGAATTGTAGCCTTAGCACGTAAGTTTTTATCAATATTGCTCGGTATTTGATTTAATTATTTATATTTATGTGCTAGGCAGAAAGTCCCTCACTAGAGAGACATGACATGAAACCGTGTATATAGGCGAAAGACATTTGTTACCTTGTAAGGCGGTTTAATAGGATGAAGCTAGACCTAACACAAATTATAATATGGTATCAAAGTCTATTCTAGACAAGCTTGGCCACTTGCAAGCCACTTGGGTCACGTTTCACATTTCAAATGTCTATGCTGGGCATGAGGGATGTGTTTTGAGAGACTTATATTAGATGAGATACAGTTACAAACATTTGTCACCTACAAATATGTTTTATGGCATCCCGTTGGGTCCAATCCAAATTATAAGATGCTAAAATATACATATATTTATCTATGTCCAACAGTCAGCTTTGTAAAATAAATATCATCGTCTGCTGAGTGAATAGCAGCAAGTGCTAGTTCAAGTCAGTAATCATTTAATTCGCGGGATAACACTGATGAAATTTGATCCCACCTCATGTGTGTGTGATGAGGCTTAAAATTTAAACTTATGTATTGATAATCCTTTTTGTTTGATTTAATTAATCCCAAACCTAAGCTAAGTGTTTCACCGAAAATTAATTGGCAATTAGGTCAAGTTAGCTCTTGTTATAAGGGGCAACCGTTATATGCCATGATTTTGCTTTGTTGTTTCTCTGCACTTTCATGTTTTTATTTCATAATTTGATTTTTGTCTTACATACTACATAGTATACATATTCTAAAGTATTTATCCAAGTATAACTCCTTTTTCCTCTCAAAAGAAAAAGTATAATTATTTTTTAAAACCATCAATCATCTTAATCTTAAAATGTCATAAGAATTATTTATGTTCTATCATGGAGTTGAAATATTGAATTATTGTTGTTTTAAATTTACTATAGTTTTTTCTAGGTTTCTTTATTATGTATATATGTCATGTATAGGTTTTCCAATATTATATTTAAATATTAGATAAACTCTTAAAAATTTACGAGTCAAATTGACATAGCCTTCACAAGTTTATCTAAACTATTTTTGTTTAACTCTCGAAATTTACATCCTTGTTAAAATTATTTTTTAGTTGTTTTCTAAAACAACCATGTATCAATGTTGAAATATCAATTTCAATAACGTAAAATAAACTTATTCTTACCATATCTTTTAATGTCTGGTAGTATATTGGCCCCGTAAAAATGTATGCTTTTAATGGCCAACCAGTAAAACCTGAAGTAGAAGAACCACACAACTACTCTTAGTTTGACAAATAGAAAAAAGAATGCCATATTGCTGGACTATCACTCAAATATTTAATCGTCAATGGAAAATAAGAGATTAAAACTTAATAGTATACACTGTTGTTAATTATTAAGAGTCCCACCATTGGATAAGAGATGGCTTGAACAAGTGTTAATAAGTGGGCACAATTCTCACCTCACAAATCGGTTTTGTGGGGTTTGTATTAGGTTCAGCCAAGATTTCTAAGATAAGATCAGATTTACACTATCGGACCACCCACCATTTATATCCACACAACAAGCCCAATAGTGTTGGATGTGAGGGGGTGCATTACGAGTCCCACATTGGATAGAAAACAAGTGTTTATAAGTGGGAAAATATTCACCTCAAAAGCCGGTTTTGAGGGACTGTGTTAGGCCCAACCACGAATTCTAAAGATTAATCTCGGATAGTGGCACAAAGCGCTGAACACCAAATATAGCACATAGCGTGATAAAAATGTAGACATTCAATTGCTAACAAACATATTCCAAAAGAGAACCTATTCAATTCCCTCCTTGTTAGTTGATTTTGTATAATACATACACGTTCCCTGTTTAATTTGCTTAACTCATTCTCCTCCCAGTGTCATCTAATATTTTAGGAGGAGCCACTCTCAACCAAAGGTAATCCAATAGTAATATAATCTTATCAATGGGGAAAAATATTACTTTCATCCACAAACAAATGAATCTCAAGTGAAATGAAAACCTGAATACATGAAGTCTGTCCCGCTGTAGTTGAAGCGATGTTCAACAAGAGTTTTACTGCCATAGCAAGCAAACCATGAGAAGGCTAATATTAGATAAACCATATAGGTATATAGAAATATCATACCTTATGGTTTCAACATTGTCATTGACTCCACTTCCTTTCCGAAAAGCACTGCCGTCTTGAAATTTACCACATAAAGCCCCTGCTTTTCCGCCAAGAAGCTCTATCATCTTCCCTGCGGTCATTCCACTGAGGCCATAAAAAAAAAAAATCAGTTCACATCCAGAAACATGCAGTATTATATTTATATATATATATATATATATATATATATATATATATTGGTTTACAATGAAAGGGTTTTAATGTTATCCATAAAAGAGAAACTGCACGCATTGGACGAAAAGACTACCAAAGCACTGATGCTCTCTACCACTTAGAACACACTCTATGTTGGGCACAAGTACGTGAAAAGCAACAATTATTATTTCATCTACATAAAACTATTATTTCATTGCAGCCTCTAACACATTCATTGTGTTGGGTGTGAAGGAGTGAATTCACGTCCACATTGCTAAGAGATATGGCCTGTGTAATGCTTATAAAGCTTGGGCAGCCCTCACCTTACAAAACCCTTACAAGGTTGAGTTAGACCCAACCCAAATTCTAAGAATGAACTTTTAATTTTCATATAAAATTGATGTAGAATTCATGAATAATCTGTTCTGATTTTTCTTTTTTTGACAAAAACAAAACGATAGTAATCAGTTCCAATTTGAGTGACTATCAAAGCTTTATTTGTATATATAAATAAATTACTGTAGTTGGTTAGGGTCATAAGTTTCTTTACAGCTGTAGACATAGAGTAGGTATGAAACAAACTGTGTATTTTGTAAACAAAGCCTCTCATTTATACAACTACTGCATTAAAATCAGGGGCTGACAAGGGAGTGATTAACTGTTAAATAGTCATAAATATAGTTGACAAATGTCAAACATGTGATAAATATGCTAATGACTCCAAACAAGTATTCTAATTACCGCCATGCACACCACAAAGATCATCGTTTTATTGGTGTTGGATTGGAAGATAACATTAACTTTAAAGTTCAGAATCCTAATCTTTGTTATTCGGGACATGTTGAGTACATTATTTGCTTTTAAGAAATCTCAAATGTAAAGATATACTGCACATAAGTAAACTTCTCCAACTGGAAAGTTACAAAATGTTGATCATATAGTAAAGCTAGGAGGCTATGAAGTATTCTTAAAGACTAAACCGAAGAGGCATCTGGAGTATCATAAACTATGATATTATTTACCAAAAGTGGAGGGTTCCTGTATAAACTTAGTCGGGATAATTTATATTACCTTGGGAACCCATTAGGATTTATAATCAGATCTGGACAAATGCCATTCTCAGAAAATGGTAAGTCTTCCTGCTGAACGATTGCTCCACAAACACCTTTCTATCCATGTCTGCAACTAAATGTATCACCAACCTAAGGCAACAAATACAAACAAAAAAATCAATGAAACAACTTCCAGAGAAGAACACTGTCTCACAATAAACTGAGAAAGACTTTACCTCAGGCCTATGAGTGTGACGAGTTCGAAATTTGACACACATGTTCCCATTTCGATTACTGCAAAGAACTACCCTATCCACGATTTCATCACCACGACCTTTAAATGTTTGTGCAGTGGACTGATATGCCCTGGATATAAAAACATTTAAGAAATACATGAAGAAACATCTATCTAACACAAATTTATCCATGGTTAAATTAAAATGTTAATTAAACTAACCCATCAGGCAATTCTCTAGATCTTTTTCTTGGAATACATGAATAAATTGGGGATTCCTTGTTGATATAAATGTCAGCTGGCCTAAGGATTTCACCTGGAGCAGCAATCCCATCATTATCAAGAATCTAGAGGAAGCAAGAAAAAACCATTAGTTAATTGAGAGCTGGTCAACGGATTATATAGATGACGTATTTACAGCAATAAAATCAGAATATACAAGTAAATAAGGAAACTAATAAATAAAGAACTATACAAGGATATTGGAAAACCAGTAAATAAAGGAAAGAAGGAAAACATGGAATAATAACTCGAGGTAATCTTCAAGGTTTATGTCCCGGTTAGAATTAGTTTCCAACTTACGAGAACTCTTCATAATTTGAAAAGCATTAGTTCTTAACATACAAAAATAATTGTGTATATGTATAAGTATTAATGTCGAATCGGATGAAGGAGATTCTGAAAGAGTGAAAAAACATAGAATGATTTCGATTTATGTGGGATACTATTATTTAGAACACAAGTTATTGGAAATCATTGGTATTTATTCTTAGTTCTCTTATCCACAAACATTCATCACTTGCTCCGTAAGTTCTTCTTCCCGACTATTTCTCCAATACCAAATAAAAAAATAATATCTGTATTAACTGTTCATGCAAACAAAAACACTCAAATTCAAACCATTAAACAGATAGACTAGACAAAGAATAAACTAAAGCAAAGTTAGATCTGCTGACAACAACAGTAAGAAAAATCAAATAGTCACAATGTATCATTTTCTAATGTTACGTTGAGTTTGCTGCACCCTTTGAAAGGGACACAATCACATAATCAAATAGTTGTTCAAAGAAACACGTGATGCATCATCCTCTAATGAAGAAATGATTCATTCAAAGCTTAAGTAGAAACAAAACACGATTAAAGACAAGATACAAGAAACAATAGCACGGCGAAGATAAAAAGTGCAAAAACGATGGTGACATGAAGAAAAATGTTAACATATAAGTACTGAATCCATTTTTATTATCCATGCATGATGAGGATGCCAAATTTGGTTAAGAGTTGGGTAAAGGGTCTAGACTTCCCGCCCCAATCAGATTGCAAAGATTTGATTTTGAAGGGAAACTGGTTCTCAACTAAAATTTTGAATTGCTGAAAAACAGTACTAGAAGTGAAGGGGAACGGAAGGACCCCAAAGATCACAATATATAAGCCCAATGGGATAAATGAGAGTAACTTGTGTGAATCAAATGTGCTTTTATTAGTGAAAGGAATATTACAATTTTGTAGTACAAGCCTTTGTACATCTACACTAGGGTGGGCAAGCCTAGCATGCCAAAGAGATAAAGCACTAGAGGCAGAAGTGCCAACAGAATTGACAAAAGCTAAAGTGTTTTCTTGTGCACTAGAGGTAACAGATTGAGATGATAGAGGCTTTGACATAAGTGAAGGGAATTGATAGAGGCCATCTGAACCGAGATTGCCCATGAGAAGGACTTCATTACTAGCCTTAGATTTTGCAACATAAAAATTAGGGTGAAACTCAAAGAAAACACAATTGTCAAGAGCAAACTGACTCGCACTTAATAAGTAGTAATGGCTAGAACATGAAGTAAGTTTCAAAGAGCAAGGTTGATCTTAAAGTTAAAAGGTGATTGAAAGGGAGTAGAACCAATAGTTTGTACATACAAAATCTTGGCTGATTCCAATGATAATCTGGTCAGGGCCCTCAAAAGGAGAGGTTTTCTGAATGTTGAGAGCATTGGAGGTCACATGGTGTAAAGCTCCAGAATCAGGGTACCAACTAACTGAAGAGGCAGAGTCCATGTTGGCTAGCAAGGCTTGAGGTTTAGGCAAAAGGTTGGAGTTGAAGGGAAGGGAGAGAGTGCTTCATAGGCATCATAGGTGGTAAGGACATGGATGGATAAGAGTGGGAAGGCCTAGAGAGGTCAAAATATTGCCAAGTATTGCAAGGCCAAGGCATGGGATAGGTCATAGACGGTGGTGGAGCCGTTGGAGGCATCACCGGTGCTTGCGACGGTGAATGCTCCAAGGAGGTAACTGGGTCGACTCAAACTTCTAATACCATAATAGATTTATTGAATCCCCACTTTGTAATATTTCATTGAGAGAATCTTAGAGAGAATGCTATGCTATGAACTGAACCTCTAACAGATTTTATTGAATTGAATCATTCAGTTGATTTTATAATGGAAGAAAATCTATTTATAGATTGCTCTTTAACAACCTATAGCAGGGATAGGTGAATGACTGGCAGGTAACAGTCAGTTAGTTACATAAGCAACTGATTCAGTTGCATCAGTTGCAGGGGTGGCTATAAGCTACACTAGGGACTAGGAGAGCTTCTCATGAGCTTCAGGCAGAGTATCCTTTAATAGGGTTGCTATGATACTTTCCCTCATTTTGCTAGGACGATTTTTGTTCATCTGTTCTTGTCCATGCCTGCTACAGGTAACATCCCTTATATCCACTAGGTATTACAAATGTTTTTTGTACGTGGTGGATTTGAAGGAGAAAATCTGTATGAAACAACCTTGTGAATTTGCTGCTCAAGGGGAGTTAGGTGAAGGCAATAGAAGTCCTTACACAACTTTTAAAAACTCATCTCAAGCTTGGCTTGTGTTGTTCAGAAAAATAATCCATTATCTTGTCATGATTTGTTGGAAGGCTCACCATTTCGTATGTGTGTGTGGATAGATACATATTATTTATCTTGTGGCGTATGTGGAAGAGAATGTTATAGGTAATGATAATGAAAAAATTAAGGAATCGAAGCAGGACCTAATTACACATTTTCAAATTAAGGATCTTATTCAGTTGCTACACTTTCTTGAGATTAAAGTATATGGATCAAGAGGAATCTAGAGACACTCTCTTTTCAACACTATCTCTAACACTCACTCTCTTATTGGATGAAATTAATGTATGCCCCACCATTTTAAGTGGAACCCATTTCCAAAATGTGAGACCCACCTTGATTTAAACCAATAAAAAAGTGAGTATTTGAGAGAGTGTTGAAAAGAGAGTGTTGCTAGCACTACTCATAGATCAAATAAAGACATTTGCTGTTATTTGTCAAAGGAGATGTACCTTGATTGTTAACATTTTTATACTCTTATTAACCCAAATATAGAAAGATATTTTTTTTATTTGAAGATAAATGATCTCACCAAAACAGGTCCAGAAAATACTTTTCCTAACAGTGTTGTTTGTGACACAATTTCTCAATTCACCAAGTGAGTCGTTAGAATCAAGTGGTTCGGATCCTAATCAGGATAATAAGGTAAAGGGCTTTTTTATATGGATATAAATCATATTAATGTAATTGAATATACATTTTTTTAAAGGACTTGTTTATATATCAAAGGATACTAAACATACAGCAAATGGTCAACTAGTAGAGGATTTGTTTATATGATATGGGGCTGAACAAATATTAATCATTGGATATCCAAACATAGAAGAATAGAATAGGCAGGTGGGGCTAGTAAATATCCACTTCAAGCTACTATGCAGTTATTGGATGTAAGTTGAGCTCGTCGAAAGGGAAAAAATAGACTATTGTTGCACTGAAGCACAGTATCATGATATGGCTAGTACTACTTGAGAACTCTTGGAGCAAACCATTTGCACAACATGTTTTGACACTTTATGAGATAGGTCGAATGGAACTTGCTTATGATAATCAATCAGATTTGTATCTCTCTTCTAAGGCTTTGTTTGCGAGTTTGGAGGGGAAGGGAGGGGAGGGGTTTGGAAAAAAAGGAAGGAGCAAGTGGAAGAAATAGATGACATTGAGAGGAGAGGATTTTGGGGGTTCATTTTTCTTCATAATACAAAACCCTCCTCATTTGGGGGAACTCAAAAATTGTATTGGAGGGGGTTTTGGAGCGTTTACATGAGTTCTTCAAATTTAACCTATGTAGTTATAATATTCTTAAAATTAAAAATATATTAATCATAAGCATTAATTTATCATTCTCAAAAAAGTTACTCTTTCAAAAAATGTGAAAGATTTTACAATTTTCCCTTATATTTTTAACCCTCCAAAGCCTTCCCTTCCCTAATTCCCCTCCCCTCCAAACTCACAAACAAAGCCTAATTGAATATTTATTAAAAGGACTAAATACATAGCACATGATTGTTACTTGATCAAAGAAATGGTTCTTGCAGTCATCATCAAGACTTCTCATGTGAAGTCCAAGGATCACTAAGTCCTTAAAAGATTCTAGGAAAGTATACATTGTGACAAGCGTGATACATCTAACATGTATGCTCCAAGATTAACGAAACTGTTATTTTAATCATAATTACAATCACTATTTCTTTCCGTAATCATCCCTGCCTCTTATTTCTTGATAGACTTTCATAGTAATCATACATGGCCAAGAACAATTGATTTGATCACAAGATTCATGGAACTCGATATTTTTTTTCGTGTATGTATATACAATTGCTTTTAAAAAGATATAAGAAATGTTCAGATCCAATTCAATAAAGCAAATTACCTGCATTCGTCCCATAGTGTCTGCAGTCCTATTGGGACAGCAAAATCGATCTGATGTACCATTTGTATAGTTTTGTTTGATGACAGTATCCCTATGAACATCAAACTCGATATTAATAACAAGAGACATAAAATAAAATGTGAAATATGCAGCAACAAGAGGCGTTACATAACCAAATGAAACTGCATACTTTTTTGTAACTGTGCAACGACCGAAACCTCGATCAATTGATGATTTGTTCATTACAATTGCATCCCCTGTATTATAACCACTATAGCTCATTATAGCTACAGTGGCATTCTGCCCTCCTCCAAGCTTATCATATCGAACCTAAAAAGCTTATATTAGTAAGAGCTCTTTACTCATGGAGAAATTAAATACTGAATAAAACTACTAACTAGTTCAACTGCTTTTGTAGTCAGCAATGGTCGTTGCGGGTAAACCAGCAGGTTAAGCGATGCATCCATCCGAAGTAACTGGATAAGAGAGATTTAATCTTCATGATTACGTGCATAGAATGAAAGAATCTAAATTCAATAAATTGTTTAATAATAAAAAAAACTGGAACAAACCGTTGACTTGCCTGATTATAGGCTATATTTCCAATTGCCTGTTTCCCTACCACACACTACAGGGAGCAATAAACATGAATTTTAAGTTAGAAAATTAGAAAACCTTGCATGCATACGATTTAATTAATACCGAATTGGGCACGGGGGGTGGGAGGGTTGAAGGGACTACCTGTTTGAAGTTTGCAACTGAGTGATTATGCTGAGGATATGGAATTATCCCAGCACAAACTCCTAAGACAGTAAAAGGATCAATCTCAATATGTGTAGTTTCTGATGTTGCCTCTTGTTCACATAATGCAATCTATAAATAAAATAGAAAACTTAAGTTACTTGTTGACATGAACAAGATTTCAAAAACAGAAGAATCATGAAGTAATAAGAGAGAAACAAACCAATGCATCATTTTCTTCATTAACGTCAAGATATTCAACCAAACTGTCTTCTACAAAACTATCAATTGTGCGTGTTCCATCCTGAAAACACATTTAATTAAATAGTCATATAAACATATTCCTTTCTATATTTGCAAGATAAAAGCACATGATACACTTACCTTCAAATCATTCATATGATGGTCTTTTATTCTTGAGATCCCCTTGTCAGCAATGACAAAAGGATGACAAACTCTACCACCATCAGAAGCTACATAGACACAACACTGGAAACACGTTCTTATCCATAAATATCATTTTTCACTCACAAGTACAATATATTAAAATAGCTACTGGCAAAGGAAAGCAATAAAAGTAGAGCCAAATAGTATGATCTTCGCATATACTACGCCAGAAAACAAAAGCTAAATACTATTAAACATTAACCAAATGAGAATTCTCCATCAAAAAAAAAATGATTAACCATGAAAAATGAGAATACTACTAAACATAGGAGGATAAAGGGAAAAATCAATGGCACCAGAAATAATCACCTGCTTGGCATTAACATGAACACTAAGAAACCTGCTGATAACAGCCATTCTACGCATGGATCTCAAACTAGCAGCATATTGCTTGAACAAAAAAAAATGAAGTTTTGCAACAAATGAGATATAATCATGAATGTGTTTTTCTATGAAAGATACATTTGATAAAAGAAAGACCAATCCAATACCTGTGGGTCAATAACCCTCCCAAGGATCACTCCATTAAAAATGACGAGAAAGGAATCTGGTGTATGAAGACTAATTCCTTTGAAATCCACAATCTTTTCAACTTGGAAAAGGATCTAAAATACAAAAAATATATTAGTGATTGGAGATCCATGGTCAAAAGAGTATATGTGAAAGGGAATTAGTAGTGAATAGTAAGGGGAGAAGTTAATTAAGTTAAGTTAGTTAGAAACTCATTGAGTGTATAAGGAGAGAATGGCACTCTAGAATTGCCGCCTGCCACACAATTTCATGGTTCGAAAGAGGATGAAGACGCGCATCAATGTTGTGGAAGAAGAATTGCAAGAATTGGTAACCAGATTAAAGACAAGATGCTAGTAACGATGAGGGAGAGCGTGGAACAAGCGAACACACAAGGTTTGGGAGAACATAGATCATGAAGCCCTAACTATAACTAGAGTGTGACAACAAGCGGCAAGTATCACGAGGAGAAAACAGGTTTCGCAAGGTTGAGTTCTCTCTGCAGGCAATGACACTTTAGGATGTATAGGGAAGAATGTGAGATACTTTCGCTTCATCAACCTTGATGAGAGCAACAAAATGGAGGTCAAATTCTGGCCGTAGAAGGTAAAGCTATTTTTTTGGAAGCAAAGGTCACAGTCTTGAAAATGTTTCAGTCATAATTAAAATTGACTTTGAGTCACAATAAAAACTGTGGGGATGGCACAAATCCCACCATCCGAACAGATCACCTATAAATTGATCACAAAATATTCATACCATAAAACAGTTTTTTCCTAGTAGATGAGATTCACTATGTGGATCAATTCCATAATCTGTGCTTTAGATGTTCGATTAATGTGTGTGTACAATTGAGCTATTTTGACACACAAATTTGACAGCAAAATCAACAAAAATTTAGATGGTTAACATAGTTAAAATATATGGTTAATTACATTCAGAGGATAGTTAATGAATATATATAACAAGGTCTCGCAACTCATTAACCATGATTTTGAACCTTATTAACCAGTAACCACTACTTAAAGGTGTTCAAATATACACATATATCTATTAGCCTAGCAAATTGTGTTCAAATATATATGACTTTTAGGTGTTCAAATATACATCATATTCAACAACCACAATTAGGGAAACTATGCACGTGAAAATTGTTGTTAATAACGTTATATGATGCATGTCAGGCAGATCAGGCGCCTATATTCACTAATTTATACTCGAAGCTTTGTAGATTTGACACAAAGGAAGCTTCATCGAAGATTTTATTTCTTCTCCAATGGGTTTGATAGAGAGTGGGGATGAGCGCTACTAGGGTTTGACGATATGAAGGTAAGTGTGGAGAGGGATATACGACGAGGCGTGGTGGTACCAATCAGAACTTAGTGAGGAAGAACTTGGGATAGAGAAATAGAGATTGGAGAGTGTGTGTGTGTGTGTGTGTGTGTGTGTGTGTGTGTGTGTGTGTGAGTGAGAGAGAGAGAGAGACCGGGTGTGCGAGAGACTACGGTATTATTGTAAGGAACATTTTACTCAATGGTAAGTTTTGCTCTTGCACTGTGAAAGACTTAGTGAGGTGTTGCACCTTAGACAAAGCCACAAAACTAACCAAATATTTAAACTGCATTAACCATGTAAATTGTTGTCGAATTTTCACGTCAATTGTTTGACAAAATATCATTTCTCATATATATAAATACACACACACACACACACAGACAGAAACACATACTCCCTCCGTCTAATTTTAATGGTCACTTTAGCATTTTTTTTCTTTGTCTCAAAATAATTGTCACTTCAGAATATCAATGCAATATTTTTTTTCTTCCACTAATATGCCCTTATTTATTGAATTTCACTCCACTTAACTACTCCACTATCTACAATTAATAGGGGTGTAAATGATATTAATTTTACCATTAAAATCAACTCAACTAATCATTTCCTTAAGAACCACGCATAATCCTTAAAAGACAATCATTATGAGAAGGAGGGAGTATATGATTAGACGAGAAAGTCATTAAAAATTGTAGCCAAAGCAAAACTAGTCACAGTGAGGAAAATTTCATGATATCACATAAAACATACCAAATTCATTGCGCATTTTTCCGTTACATCCATGGTGATTTGAGTCAACAAAGCCAGGTTCCTTACTAGTCCACATGCTTCAACTAAACGAGTATCACATAGACAAAGCATGCCGAACTATAACAAAGAAGTTAAAAAAGGTATAAGTTCATAAATAGATACAATTTTTCAATATTATTTTAGAATAAAAGACCAAAGCATCATAAAAATACAAAAACAGCAACAACAATAACGGATTTTAGGTCAGCTACAAGGATCAAGCAAAGTCAATACGTCCTAATCAAAACCAATCCAGAAAAAGAATGATATATCAAGAAAGCTCCCAACCATAATGCTTCTTACTTGGCTAGGATGCAAAGCTTTAGCATCTCTTACATTTCTGGACTTCTCAAACTCTTGAACATTGGTCATGTGAGCCAAAGCACTCACAAATGACGACCTCTGTAGCACCTGTAAATAAAAAAAGAAATAAAAAGTCAATCACGGGAAATGGTTTGTGTGATAAACAATTCCCAATAAACAAAGTCACTTTGATGCATGAAATATTAGAAAAGGAAATAATGCACAACCTGTGTTACTCCTTTCTTTTTAATCTTGAACCTTTTAACATTAAAATTTCCAGTCTTGAGAGTCAAATCCAAACCACGAGCGCAATTAACTCCACGACCAAGAAACTATGCAGATCCAAATCCATACATACTAAGTTCAGGTAGGCTTGACAAACCAACGGCAATAATAATGAAGAAACATAAAATGATGAAATCGATGCAGTTTGCCCTTTAGGTGAACAAATAAACCAATGAATCTAAGAATAACATGAATAAATAAACTTCTCAACAAACCACCACTATCAAAATCATGGTTGTCAAACTAGAGATCCCACCTAAGATCGTTTTCGTATAGAAAAATCAAGTATCTTGGGATCGTAACACGGATCATAAGATCCTACCAAATTCACATATACGTGCATATAAATTTATGTATATGCATAAAAAATAACACACACACATAAGTGAAAAAGAAAAAAAAAACATCAAAACCCCAAAATTACTTCATCATTAAACAAATAGTTTTATGTTTTAAATTTTTTTAACAAATAATTACTTATTTAAAAAATAATATAGCATTTAACTTCAAAACACCAACTTAAGGGAGATTTTGAAGACTTCCTGGCACAAAAATCAGAGTTTGATATCTTTCTCAAACAGATTTCTATTTGCTATTTGGTTTCTTTTCTTTTATTGTTTCATTCCTTGATTCAAGGAACCGATTAATGTAATCGTTTCATTTAAGCAGTGCCTTGCTTGCTGAATAATATGCAGAGAAAACATTAAAAAAGAAAGTATAAACAGAGCTTACATGCTTCATGCTAAATATCATATCATTGCCAAACTCGTCTTTCTTTTCTGGGGCCCACACGGCTAGTTTTTTCTCAGCCTTTTTCTTGATTTCATTTATCCAAGTCTTGAAAAGATCCTAAGAGAAGGAAGAATAAGTAATGCAATGAACAATGTGAAGCATATAAGCAGAAGTTAGTTTGTATTATAGTACCTCAAAAAGAAGTGATAATAACTCGCCAGGTAGCTTAAGCCGGATGTTACCCATAAACTCCTTCAGGTTAACAATATCAGTTAGTAGATTATCGAAAACTATTGCCCACGCCATCCACAAAAAATTCTACACTATTGAGGAGTATATATTTGTAATTCTCTATGATAGATGTACTCGGACCATTAATCAAACTCATTAGGTTTAAACTCGCATAAACATGGACAATTTCTTGGATTAATAGCTTCTCAATTGAACTTTCTTTACCTTTACATTAGAGATGGCCTACGCTATGCTTTGTAGATCAAGAAACAGTAACAACCTAGGATTCTCATTTTGATAGGGCTGGGAACTTTATTAGAGACACACTACATAGCACATACAATGACTCAATCTTTCTTAAGACTCTAATTTTGTTCCAACAACTTCAAACCATTTTTTAATCTCTACTAATAGGGGATAGTGATTGTTAAAAAAATTAAGGCTGTTGCTGAGTAAAATCAATGACACTCAGGAGATCCCTTTCTTTAAATAAATTAGATCATCTATGTTCTCATCATTACATGACCTAGTCTGCGTTTTCAAGTTACGTAAGCTCACAGTGTTAAAAAGAAGATTTCTGGTTACATATGTTGACATGATAAAATGAAGATATTACCCTGTCATCCATTACATCCTTATTTCGAAATGCATCTATTATGCGTCTCACCATAGCTGCAGCGAATATACATTTCGGTAGAAAATTATCATTCACCACCTGCCAAAAATAACATAAACAACTGATCAGACCAAACATAGCACAACTAGGGAAAATATATGTATTAAATCAATTAGTACAATAATGAAAAAAATCATAAAGAAGGAAAACACTCAAAAATCAAAATATACTCAAGATTAAAAAGAAAATTACTGATACTTCTGGAAGAAATACATCTCTTAGGAAATAAAGTGCTTTTCCTCCCTACAAAAAAGATCCAGGCGACAAAGTCAGAATTGTTGAGAAAAACAAAAAATGATACATTATTTTATACATTAGCATGAGAATGCATTAATAACAATCCGTGGAATGAGAGGAGAGGGAGAGATTTGCAACCTTTTTAGATTTCATGTTTGAATACCCAGGGCACTTGACCTATGTTTACACAAGCCATTAGCAAAAAATTAGAAACAAAACTAAATATTATGGAAATTAGAAACATTGAGATGGAAATAGATTAAAATCATAAACTTCAAATTAAAGATCATTATCGGTAAATTCTCAAACTCACTGTACCCATCTACATATGACTACATTGTACTATTTTTTCTTCCATTGGATGTTGCATATTTTTTCTGAAACGACAACTGTTAGTTTTATGTTGAAGGTGGGGATTGAATTCTCAAACTCCCCATCACTCCGCTCCCAGTTGCATCTCTAACTAACTAAACTATAATCAGTTAGTTACGGCTGGATGGTTAAACTAGTTGCATAGTTAACCTATACTGTTAGCAATGCTGTCCATGGCGGTGGCAGAAATTTGACTGACAGCCATACAATGGCGCTGGCGTACCGGATTTTGCATGGCAATTGTTGAATTTGTGATTTTGTGTGTCTAAATCAGACTACACTCACTTTTATTTATAACAACATAAATAATGAATACTAATTGATATGATTTGCTAACTATTCCTAATAATAAATATTAGGATTTGATTCTTTGAGCGACCATAAAGGAAAACATGGGTTGAACCATGTGACGCAACCCGAACATAAACGAAAAGAGTTTTGAATTAAAACTTCTATACTTATCTTGATTGATTATAATTTTTTTTCAACTCAAAGTGTTTATCAAATAAAGATTTTGTGCGAAAGAGAAGTGTTTGAGCCACCATCCAAACACCTTACTTTTCTTGAAAATAAACTGTTTTGCTTTTCCAAAAAAAAAAAAGAACAAGAGTGATATTTATTCAATGACAGAAAATAACATTAAATAATTTTTTGCCTTTAGATTAAATTACAATATATGGCTAGGATTTGGTGTCAAGGTTTAGTTTGACGCCTAAGCGTCATTTGATCCTATCCCTATACATAATTTTTTTTTGGTCTGCCATATTTATATGACGAAATGTTAGCTCAATGACATAATCCGACATCTGACAGTAAGATAGTTTACCACTGTGTTCGATACTATATCTGAGTCATCACTATTGCAAAGCAACTTTCATTCAAGAGAATATTCAATAAACGTCAAGTCAGTTTTCTCTTAAATTACTTTAACTCTGTATGGTACCAAAGAGCTAGTTTATGTTTCCTCACCATTTTTCCTCCCTCCTCCACCCATCACCACCACTATGGAAGATATCTAGTTATTCTTCCGTTCGCTTCAATTCCAAATGTGACCGCCGCCCCTACTACCGCTTCTACACCTATCTTCGTAGTTGTGCATAATTTATCTCATTGTCTCATCACATCTCTAAGAAGTTAGATCTTAAAAATTATTTTCTACGGCATCAACAAGCGGCTATGATGATTCACAACCATTGCTTTCATCACTTTTTGGCCAATCCACGAACTCCAATGAGGTTTGTTGTTGAAGATCATGATGTAGGTCATCTTTCACAAAAAACTGTATTGCTTGGGTTGGGAGAAGAGCAGCTAGATCAGCTACTCTTATTTTGGCTTCAATTTATTATTGTGAGCTTCATGCACCAAGTCTTGGTATGTATGGGATACAATATATAACTACAATTTAGACACCGCCAAGGCTATGTACCTTCAGACAGAACTACGCTACACGGTTTTTTAAGATAAATGTTTCTTAATTTCTTTCACGCAACCAAATCATTGTGCTCTGATAGCCAAGGTAGTCAGAGTCAAGATCCTAGGCATGATCGTGAATCTTGTAAGATTTTACCAATTTCACAAACTTGTGTGTGTGTGTGTGTGTGGTATTTTGAAGCATTTGAGTATATTATTCCAATGAGAAAGGTGCTCCTTTTATAGGAGATAGTACCTAATGACACTTCATAAATTAAGGAGTGATTTTAGGAATTGAAATAAAAAAATAAAATAACAAAAAATCAAATAGCATCAAGGTTAACAGTTAAAATATTTCAACACACACACACTCTTGTCGCTGCCTCTCTTTTCTCGTGAGTGGAAACAAGAAAGAGCAACATACCTTTGAATTAAGGTATGCCAATGCTTCTTCTTTGGTATATTCCTGAGTACAGGGCAGAATATATTTTTCAGTTTAAGGATAGCAAAAGTATTAACATAAAATGTTTTGTGAATTAGCAGATAAGTCTGTAATGTATTGTTTGGCTCTAGCTTCCCCCATCTTTTTCAATTTAATGTGAGCAAAAGCATTTTTATATTTCACATTGAGGGCAATTATTATAAGAGATTATGTAGAATTTACTTTGATTTATCTCATAACATAAGTACTTATATTGGTGTTTGGATATACTTATAAAACATGCTCATAAGTTGTGTTTAAGATTACTCCAATAAGATCCCTATAATAGCTTATGAATAAACACTTAATGATCCCCAAAGTAGCTTAGTAATGAGAGCTTAAGTTGTTTATATATCCAAATGTATCCATAACAAAATATACATGTCAGTTACCTCACTGGATGGCTCAAGTAGAGAATCATAACAAGGATCACATCCAACCATTCGTATAAATTCATCTTTATTCCTCCCCATAGCTTTAATTACATCCATAAGAGGAATCTGTGTGATGGATATAAAAAGAAGAAATAAATATTGGCAAAGCCAGATTAATTATATTGCAATCGAAGGGTTAGAGGTAAATAAGCCACATTGAAAATAGCTAAAAGACAACCTTAGTAAGTTGATCCAATTCTAACCACAGCTTCTGATCTTGCATTCTGATGATGGTTTCTGTTTTTCTATTTTTGCAGCTTGTAACAGACGCAGTAACACTGAAAGCAAAAATGGAATCAAAATAAACTGTAAAACTACATGAAATATAATAATTGGTCATCTAAAATTTACAACCACTAGAGGAATAATAAGATAACCTCCAACAAAATAACAGAACAATTAACTTATCCCGTGAAAATACGAGTTCATATCATCCAACAAGGATCTAAGTTTTTTACAGCTACAATAATAATGGAATTTAAAGGGGCTGCCAAATACTACACATGCATATATGCAAAAGAAACAACTTGCCAGTAGCCACTGCTTATAAAGCCTATTACAGCGGGAAAGTTAACCCAAAAGTGCTCATCTTAGAAAGATACTCCCCTTATAAGCCTAAATTACACCTACCGAGGCAAAGTGCTCCTTTGATTTAACCTCAATAAGAAAAACTAAATACATAAATATCGTCACTTTTATAAATCAATCTGCCTGACTTATCTTTTGGTGATAAAGGTTGAGTTCACACAGTGATGGAAGAGGAACATCGAGCAAAAAGAATTTCTTAGAATTTGGGTTACGCCAAACTCATCCCTTACAAAAATCGGCTATTAAGGTACAGAATGTCTCCTACTTATCCAATGTGGAACGCTCAACACACCCTTTCACGTCCAAGGTTAGACATCTAGTATGTGAACCAAGTGGCCCAATAAAAGAAAAAAAAAGTTTAGAGACTTAATCTAATATTTTGAATATAAGATCCTTGATACTTTATTTATGAAAGTATATTTCACTCCTCACTGGCAGCTAGATGTTATCCCAAACAACCAGTGCTCAAAGCTAGCCTAGGTTGATGGGAAGAGAATACCACAAGAATGAACATCATTATTATTTTGATCAAACTACAGAGATGTGATAAAAATATTAAAGTAAAATCATCCAAGAGCTACTATTACAGCCTTACTTGCTTACCAAGTAGGATAAAGTGTAAAACAATTAAGGAGATGTTGAAGTTCATACATACACACATGCCAGTATGTATATGTATAAATGAAAAGATAATGAATAAGGCCTGATCATATCCAAAAATTACTTACATTCCTTCTCCATTCATGGATACAGTGATCCCTTTCTCAAAAACTTCGCCTTGTATTAAAAAAACCTGAAACAAATTAGTTGAATCATAATGTTAAACAAACAAATGAAAAACTATCTAGATGAAAAATAAAAAGAAAAATGTTTACATGAAAAACTTTAGTTCCATCTATAAGTAGCTATGCTTTATTTCAATTATCATTTTCCATTAGCAGTTTCATTTCAGTCAAGGTTAAAGAGCAATTCTAAGGAATTTAATCTTTCAGTTCAAAAATAATGTTTACTATTTTTATTTGGTTCATTTCAAAATAATGAAAACCAGAAAGAAAGCGAGAAGGATAGATAGAAAAAATCACCCTCTCTTCCCCTTCAACAATAAAATATCCTCCGGGATCAAGAGGACACTCACCTAATGGAAGAAAAAAAGGCAGCAAAATGTAAGATTATATAAAACGAAAAGAGAAATGAAAAGGATTCATAAGACATTAAATGAATATAATAACCATATGTGTTTCTATTTCATACGAACCAAGTTTTGCAAGCTCGGAGTCTTCTTTCCCATACAAGACACAACAAGAACTACGCAACATAACAGGCATTCTTCCAATTTCAACTTTGTTCTGTGATAGAAAATGTTGTAGTTAATAAAGCAGATCTTTGTCAAATTCAAATAGTAACAGTATTCAATAACCTCTTGTAGTTAATAAAACATATCTTTGTAAAATTCAAATAGTACAATATTCAATAACCTCTTTTAGTATCAATATTTCGTCTCTTCCTTCAGAGTATTCGATATCAACAATTATTGGAGCTGTGTACCTTTAAATGAGACAACATAATAATATTAATAACTAGGAAATATCTAAATCCAATTAAAAGCATCAGATCATGCTTTTGATGGAAAGTATTCCTACGTTAGGTCACATAACCGGCATTCTAGTGGGGTGCAGGTCTTATCTTTACGCAGTGTAACTGGAGGTGCACCAATTTGGGCATTAAAAAACCTGCATAAGTAAGAACCCATGTTGTACGGTAACAAGAAAATTGGCAGTATCATTGGAAAACACATAAGTGAATGGAATTTGTCTTGCAAATATTATTTGGTAAACAACTTAAAGAAGAGCAACAAAAATACATACCTCAAACAGAATTCATCCTTGTCAACCGTAGATAACTTGATAAGTCCGTTTTCTTCAACGATTCTCTTCAAATCCACGTTTACGAAATTGTTGAATGAATCCAAATGAGGTTTTGTGAGTCCACTAACCTAAAAGAATTCCAAACAGTGAGTATTCTTACTAACTCATAAATAATCACATAATCCACAACAGGGCACACCTTGAAGAACTCAGAAACAATCTTAAACTTGTCATCATAAGGTTCCATGGGAGCGGAACCGGTCCAAGAGCAGTACCAAGACCTGCCAAAATCACCAATATCTAGTGCATCAAAGTAAGACTCATAAATAAATAAATAAATAAAATAACTCAAGGAAAATAAAACATTTTCTTAAGCATTCATATGATAATCAGGAGGGTGGGAAGTAAAAAGCTCAAAATGGAAATGTGCAACAATAACAAGAGTGAATATCTAGAAATAAATAGAAAACAAATCAATTTTAATGTAAAAACCTTTGTAGCATCGACGCTTATGATCAAAGGTGTGTCGCGGTGTCCGACAGGTGCTAGCGTCAGACACCGACACGTGATTACATTGAATTATTTTCATTTTTTCAAATTATTATCAATGTCGAGGTGTTGGTGCTGCATAGATGAAAATTGAAAAACAAGCTATATTTGATTACAATACATACAAATCAATTTCAATGTGAAAATTGTTGTAGCAATCGACACTTCTGATCAAAGGTGTGTTGCAGTGTCCGACATCGACATGTGTTAGTTTACGACACCGACACGACAGCAACCTATGTGATTAAATTGAATTATGTCATATTTTCCAAATTATTATCGGTGTCGAGATTCAAGTGTCTGCGTCGTGTCTGATGTCCGTGTTCATGTCTCATAAGTGAAAATTGAAGAAACAAACTACATTTTTCCAAATCCCTAGATTCTAACCAAGTAAATACAAAACAAATCAACGAATATACAGATTCATCGAGAAATGGAACGATGAATACAAACACAAAAATGGAAGAAGAAATGAACCGTACGAAAATGGCGATATTGGAACGGACACGGCCGTACCGGAAGGGCGTAACTGACCGAACTGAACGTGATCGCGGCGGAGAATCGGCAAGAGAGAGGAGAATGGCTTGTAGCGTACGAGAGAAGGGAAGGGTTTAGGCAAGGGTTCTGCTGAAATGTGTGAGTGTGTTCTTCGAATTTAAAAGGAAGCAATAAAATAGTACCACTGTAAAAATGTGATGTTTCTATATTTTCTTACGACTTTATTAATTAATTTTATCCATTCATAAATAGTAGGAGTAAGAACTGTGTCCGAAAAAGAAAAGAAAAAAAGAGACTGTGTTTTCCGATGGTAAGAGACTGAATTTGATTTTTTCTTTTTTTTAATTTACGGAAATGTATTTAATATACTAGTAATACCAAGGCGCTTAAATAAATAAACAAACTAATAAAGGAATGTTCGGGTGAGTTTACCTCAGTTGGTAGAGACAATGCATAATAAATATAAGGTTCGGGGTTCGAACTCCGACCACCACAAAAAAAAACTAATAAAGGAGTTATAGTATTTTCAAATGTAATGTAATAAAATGATACCGTGAGCTTAGCTCATTTCGTAGAGACATTGCATAATATAGGTGGATAACACTTGTGTACCACTGAGCTATCAATGTTATATAATATTTGCCAATTTGGGTGTACCACATATGCATATATTTTCTTTCAACAAAAAATAAAATATATGCATATATTTTCTCTTTCCTCTTTAGTCTTTTCTTACATGAGTATGTGGCACACCCTGAATCTAATTGGTCAATGTTATATAACATTGGTAGTCCAATGGTACACAAGTGTTATCCAATATAGGTATGGTTAGAGCATCCACATTGGAGACCCTCAATTTTGAGGTTTTAAATGGGTCACACATGGACACATCACTTTTTTATAATTTTTTAATAATAGTACTTAATAGGTACTCAACCACTCCAATGAAGATTCTCTAACAAAAAGTCTATATAAATCTCACTAGTAACATTAAAAAAAGAAAGTCAAGGTAATGTGGGGGTCCACTTGAAAAGTAATAGCACAATGAGAATGATTATTTTAAGAAAAAGTAATGTGGGGTCCACTTAAGCATTGAAGTCTTAAGTGAGACCATGGGTCCTAGAAGGCCCCAAAAAAATTTCCACATTGAAGATACCTATTAGGTACCAGGTCTTAAATGGTGAAGATCTCACCAATGTGGATGCTCTTAGAGTTTGAAACTCAAACACCTCACTTATTCTTCTTAAAAGGATTATTTCTAGGCATTAGGCTATTTGTAAAAAAAATTATGTACTCTTATTCTTATTATAAGAAAATGGTCAAACAAAATTTTATTCATATTTATAAGAAAAAGTCACAATTTTTAAGGTGTACCTATTATTTAAAAGACTTTTATATCTCTTATTTAATTGTTGTCTTTTTAATATTAGTTAATGTATTTAATGTTTCACAAATTTTTATAAGATTTTTTTTTACGGGAAAATAAATTTCACTAAACAATGTCTCGCATCAAATCAAACACCAAGACAACAGAAACACAACTAGGAACATCTTCAATCCAAACACAACCCAGATTTAAAAGAGCAAATTTTGCTAGATAGTGTGTCGCTTGATTAGCCACATGTCTAACATACACTAATCATAACTATGGAAAGATGAAAATAACAATTCATCCAAAATGGGACCTATGTAAGATTGAACATGGTGTTGGTCCCTAAAAGTTGCGATAGTGTTGAGGGAATCTGATTCAGCTATTAGGTTTAAGAAAAGCATATACCATGCAAACTTCAAGCCAAGTTTCAATGCCATAGCCTCTGCTATGTCTGAATCTAGCAAAAACAATCTCTTCGTTGTGCTCCTTAATCGGTCATAGTAGATTGCAGCTGAAGGAGAGAAAAACATAAGAAAGGGAGTTGAATTGTGTTGACTTTTTGTAGATTCTTTTTCTATGTGTTAAAACTTGGTCAAAATCTGAGGTGTACAAATTCTGACATAAAGTTTGAATGCAGCGGATAGAGTACAGAGTCTGAATGCATTGGAGGGAGGGAGGGAAGAAGGGAGGGGGAGAGAGAGAGAGAGAGAGAGAGAGAGAGAGAGAGAGAGATAGAGAGATAGAGAGAGAGATAGAGATAGAGAGAGAGATAGCACTTTTATACCGGTTCCAACCACAACACATGAGTAGTTCAGTCCCCTTGCACTTTTAATGGATTTCACTATAATCACTATGGATTACAAATTGTTCATGGACATTTCCAAGAGACTTTTCTTTGCTCAAGCACAATTGCAAGAGACTTCTATGTTTAAGCACAACTGCTTAAGACTTCCTGCTATAGGACACTACCTAAAGACTCCAGCTCAAGGACAACTCCAAGAGATTCCCTTTGCTTAAGCACCACCGCTTAAGACTTTCCCTAGCTCAAGGACAACTCCAAGAGACTTCCTATATGCTCAAGGTTTCACCAAGAGACTTATCTGCTCAAGCACGTAGACGGGAGACTATCTAAAATGTTTACACAACTGTAAACAAATTAATTTGTTCCTACACTAGATTTAACAATGGTAGTGTAAACAAAACAAATAAACAGACTCCTTAGGATTTCTAAAATATAAACTTTAAAATAAATCCCAAGTGTTTTGCGCTATTTGATTTGACAGAGTATTAGCACACAAAAATAGCAGAGTCTTGTTGCTTCTTCTTCAGGTCTTAAGCTTCTTTTATAGGCAGTGATTTGAGAGACGTTGGAGAAGAGTGTTTGCGCAAATAGAGTCGTTGAGAAGTTTCAATCAAAGAATCTTTGTTACAAAACAACCTTAATCTCATGGCTCCCTAACAATATTTCTCTACACACAAAGATATGGTTGTATCTTTGATCAATATCACTCTTACAAATGGACATAGTGCTCAGAAAACTTTTTAATAAATGTTAAAGTGTGGACAAAGTTTTCCAAACAATTAAAAGAAAGTTTGAATGCAAGTCATATTGAAATTTACTTTGAAGTTTGAAAGTTTTCTAAAATTCCAGTAAGAACCGCACGATCCGTGCTTTGGGGCGCACGGTCGTGCGTTTTGTCCGGGCAGGACTGTGCAGTTTCTGCCGCGTTTTCGCTGTCTAAAATCCATTTTTTCGACTTCGTTTTTTTTATCTCAAACACACCAAACTCGATCCAAATCACCCATTAAATATTACCCAATCATTTAAAACATCACTCCTAGCTTAATTCAACTTAACTCATAAAAAACCCATTTTCACCGACTTAATCTCACACCCAAAAAAGTTAACAACAACAACATCAACTCATATACATTTCAACATAACAACAACTTCACCAAACAACAACTTTAATGATTATTGTCCATTTCTCACAAAATTTACACTAATACAACAATTTAATCCAAACACCACATTCAACATGATAACTTTATGAACTTCAATATAAACACATACCCAACTACATATCAAAGAGATAGATCATGAACTTAGCAATATTCATCAACAACTTCATGAATTTCACACATATAAGCTAAAATCTCAAAAGCACTTATTTTATATAACCAAACATGAGTTTTAGCACAACAACAACGTAATTTCCAGACTTTTCTCGTACCCAAAATAAGCATAATTAGTGGAGCACGAAAATTAACTTAATTCATCCATAATTCATGAAAACACAACAAACACAACAACCAAGATTCTACCCATTTGTGCCATCATTCCTAAAGATAAATAAATCTCGAAAATTTCACTTCTCTCAACAAAAAACGCTCACTCCCATACAAACAGACCAAAATACCCCCGTGTGAGTTAACTCATATTCGGTAGGCTGAAATATAACATACATGAGTTAACTCAAGATGAGTTATAACCTACATGAGTTAACTCTCGTTGGGGTTATAACTTACATGAGTTAACTCACGCTAGGTTATAACATGCGTGAGTTAACTCACGTGGGTAGCAAACATGACTTAAGTCACATTGGGTTTAAGACTTGTGTGAGTTAACTCGCGTGGGTAGCGAACGTGACTTTAGTCACGTTGGGTTTAACACGTGTGTGAGTTAACTCGCTACCCACATTAGTTAACTCGTGCGGGCGGTATTTTGGTCAGTTTGTAAGGGAGTGAAAGTTTTTTGTTTGGAGAATAGCGATTTTCATGAATCTCACACTCATACATTATAATCCAAAAGCTAAGCTTTCATCGTTCCAATCTTTCCCTCTACTTTGGTTCTCCCAAATTTTTCTTTCTTTTCTCCTCTTTAGCTCTTCTTTCTTTTCTTCCTTTCTCTATTCTCTCTCTAGCCTCTATTGTGTAAACTTGAAAAATGGTTTTACAACCCTAGTTTGTGACTGCTACTAGTCTTATATACTCACACTAATTGCGTGTAGTTCACTTACTCCTATTGGACTTAGTCTTATTCTTACTAACAAATAACACTACTCATTCTAAATCACTTAATTCTCCCTTTTACCATTTACCTCTATTCTAGTAATTCCACAAAGTTACTACTAATCTCAATAAATATTTCTCCACTTCTAATTTACAAAAATGTCTTTCACTCCAAAAATTACCAAAATACCCTTAATTCCTCTATCTTTAATAAAATCCAATTAATCCAACAATTCAAACACATCAAACAATTAAATGAATAATAAAATAATTAAATAAATAATATCCTAAAAATCGGGTCGTTACATTGTGACCGAGGATCATTCGGGATTTTTTATTTTAAGACTTCTTATCTTGAATGTTTCTGTGCCTCGGTCTTAGAGTGCTTCTGTTTCTTAGGTTTTGTTCTCACAAAGGTCTTTGTCTTTTTAGATTTAGACTTTTGGTTAGTCAGAACCATTGATTCTATAGTCGCAGAGTCTGACTTAATCAGATCATGATACTCAGAAACTCTAGATACTGAATCACTCAGAGTTTGCTCATCTAACTCTTCTTGCAAAAGATGAGTGTGCAACACCATCCTTCTGTGATCAACACTTGCTGTCTTGCTTGAGTTTTGCATTCCTTTGCAGCATGTTTCAGAACTCTGACATCCTTCATCAAGGCTTCTGACCATTTTGTAGATCATAGTAGCTAGCTTGGATTTTCTAATGGATCTCGCTAGATACTCTTGAAAGATAGGTTCATGATTTGTCAAAGCCTTGATGACTTTTTCCTCAGAAATTACTTCAGTACTTCAATTTTGTCTTCAAGTTCGTTGATGTGATCTCTCAAATCATGGTGATGCTCTAATTCAATATCATAGTCTCATTGTAGATCAACTTCTTTAGTACTGTGACCAGCAGGGCTTCCACACTCCAGAATTTCATTCCTAATCATAAGATGCTCATACTCTTTTTCCTCTTTTTCCAAGAGGTTGTTGTTTGCATTGGCGGAGCTTAATACACCGCAGGGGATGCAGCTAAACCCCCTAGGTTCTTAAAATTACACTGCTAATCTATCCAATTTCAATTTTGAATCCCCTAAAAATTTAAGTTTGCACCTCTATCTCAAAGATTGTTTCACTTCTGCATTTCTAATTTATCTTTGGTCTATGAATGTGTGAGACACTTTTATCATAGTCTCTAAGTGTATCGAAATTGCTAACACATCCTCGGTGCATATTTTTTTTTATAGTAATTTAATAGATTAAATTAGACAATGTGGACAATGACAAAACATATTCTAGAATAAAAATGACAATCTAAAAACTAATTCGACAATTAAAATATCTAATAATAGAAATATTTATGAATGTATTTGCAATTTTGATACATTCAGAGATCAATATGACAGTGATATTCACATTCAAGGTAAAAATTTGAAAGTTTGAACCCCCTAACCCCAGGGTCCTGGCAACGCCACTGGTTGTTTGCTTTCAAAGAGTTAACCAATATTCGAATGGAAATGGTTCCTGACCATATTCAGTTCCTTTGTATTCATGATTTGTTCTTTTAATATAATTTTACTTGATTAAAAAAACATTAAATTTAACAAATAAACAAAAAATAAAAAATCACAATAACTATCACTTAAAAAAAATGTACTTCATAGAATAACTTAAAGCAACAAGAATGGATTTTACCAAAAAAGCAAAGATGACGGATTGTAGCAAAAAAACAACAAAATATAGGGTTGTACCTAAAAAGCAACGAAGAAAATAAAAATTGATAGTAGTTATTCGTGAATTAGTCGAACTCATCGATCCTTCAAAGACTCAAATTCATCCATATTGTCTCTGAGTTAAACTGACTTACAATGTCTTTTTCAATATATATAAAGTGTTGTTTCCTTTCTTTGCCGAATTTATTTACTAATAAATTAATAATATTAAAATTTTAATAGAACAATATATAATAATTGGGTGGGCAAGGTACTTATTTGATATTTGTTTGGACTAATAGTAATAGATTAAAAATTTGTTTGCTGTTGTCGTATTTTCTTTGTTAAATAAAAAAAATGATACTACTTTTTGAGAGACGAACTCAAGTGATCCGAAATTCGATTAAAAAGTATCCAAAGTCAAACAAAAAATTATCCCACCTAAAATCGAATATGGGGCAACCAAATATATATTATTAGGAATAGCTAACTATAAAAATACACTTTCCCTCAAGAGAAAAAAAAAACTATAAAAATACTCATTCAATATTTCTTTTTCTTCTGGGGTATAGCTACCCGTTTGATCTCGTCCCTGGATCCAAGCTAAGCATGCATGTATCCATCCATAAACACTCATTTTCAGTTTTGTCATTTCGTTTCAGTATGAATCACTTATACATACATGTTGTTCCAAAATTGTCTTGTCAAAATTCTTTTGAAATCCTGAAAACACGTATCGATCCATACATTGTATGTATTGATCCAAAGAGACATTTTTTGTTAAAAAACCTGTAATTACTTTAGTTCTCAATTCAGTTGCAATTTTTAATCATTCCTAATAGTGTTAGCACTTAAAAGAAGAGATGATAAGTCCAATTTACATCTAATCTAATTTAACACATATGTCATAGTTTTGACATCATGTAAAGATAAATTCACTTACAATTTGAATTCTTGTTGTGTCTTGTGTGTTTTGGTTACTAGGGTTAGTACCACTTGTACTCTTGTTTCAAAATTTACTTATAAGAAGGGACAAATGGGAGTATCATAATTACTTGCCATTCACAAGGAAATTATACGTACCATCTTTAGAATGTGTGAATCTTGAAATCTAAAATTTATTTATTTGATTCACTATTGAAACTTCATTGAAAACCATGCATGGATAGATAATTATTTTACAAATTCACGCTAATCTTAAATTACATGGAATTTTGTAAACAATCAAAACACAACTAGACTTTATAAAACACCACAATTGAAAGACACTCCCAAGTAGTTGTGCATTAGAGTCACCATGGAGTCACCATGGACATGAATTCACAATGTTTCCCTGAAAAATAAATCAATAAAGATGTCATATATGAGTTGCCTAATTGCATTCGCTTACTAGCTAGTACAGTACATGTATTGAACTTACTAGAAATTTGTATTATCAAGTGCACCCTCACATTTTAGATTTATTTAATAAAGACCATATACATCATTAATTGAATAAATATAAAATGTAGACTTTTGTTTATAATAGTGATTGGAGGGGTGTAGCAGTGTAGCGCGTACGCGCACATATCAAGTGTCAAACTTGAAAAATTTACGCCAATTAATACTTTTATGTCAAAAACCATGTTATTCACCAAAATTTGTACTTAATTATCATCACGTATATATATTTTTTTTGAAGAAATCATGACGTATATTTGTTCATCGACTGATTTTTAGTGCATAAAGTTGTTCTCAAAAGACATGGAATTCGTACATGGATTTTTGAAAACAATAAAAAGACATCAAAATTATAGTCATAATAACTTCAGAAAGTGTTATGTAAAACAATTACATGTACTATAACCATGTGATGATAATTAAGTATAAAATGCCATGTACTTAATTTAAATGTCTTTTGATTGTCCACAAATTCAGAATAATCATTTTTTACATGGAATTTGTACTTAATTCTATACTTAATTATCATCACGTGTTATGAGTCTTCAAGAAAGATGAGAGTTACGTACTTACATTCATAAGTTCAAATTTTGTACTGATTACTATCCTTTTGCACTTATTAAACAAATAAAAAAGGTAAATATTATATTAAAAATAATATTTTAGGGTGGTTCACAAATTTACCTTGGATGCATTGTTTATAGGTCACACATCCATATGGAGTATCAATTTTATTTTTTTAAACTAAGTATCATCCACGTGTAACTTGCAAAGACTAATCCCTTAAGTTTTGTGAAACCCAAATGGACGACAAACTCTCCTTAAGAGTTTTTGACGCCGCATGTATCGATTGATTTAAAGTTTTTGACTTTTCTTTGAGGAAATACGTACATAATTATTTGAATTATGTTGTTAATAATTTTTTTAAATTAAAGTAAAATATACTCTATTATGTCTTAATTATAAGCACATTTTTTTTTAAATTCAATATTTATTGAAACAATCTAAAAAAATTGCTTATAATTGAGATCAGAGAGGTTATAATATTGCATAAAAAATGGTAAAGTATACTCAGCCATTACTAATTAATATTCATGTCTCTCTTTAAATGCATTTTTGGTTTATTTATTTTCCATTCACAATTTTGATCCTCCATTAATTTTAAAAATATCATTTCTCTTTGAAAATATAGTCCCTTAATTTTAAAAATTCCAAATATTAATAAAATTAATACTGTAAACATTCAAAACAACATGGTCAGATATTAAATCTAGATTTTCTTTGTTAACGAATCTAGAGTTAATTTTGTTAATTTATAGAGATAATTTTATGAAATGAGAGAATTTCCTGTCTAGAGCTGAGGAGTTAATATTTTTTTTGGGTCATATTTTTGTGTTAAAATTAACCAACTAATTGATTCCATTCTTGAACTGATTCCATTCTTTTTATATTTTAATATTTTTAATAATAAATCAATTAGTTTCAAATTAGGAAGCTAAAATGGTGATTTTAGAAATGGAGGAACTAAAATTTCATTTAAATTAAAATAGAGGTTTTAAGCCGAAACAATAATATATGGCAAAGTCATTAAGACTAGTGATTGTTTGTCCATGATTGACTTAGTTCCAGTCTTGATTGGCCATCAAAATCCTTACCAAAGCAGACAATGCAACCGATAAGAGATATGTGGTGGTTGTTTTCCTTTTTGGACAAATGTGGTGGTTGTTTTCTGTAGCTTGACTTGGTGGCTAAGGCATTGTTCATGGCCATCCACATTTACACGAATAATAGTCACCTGATGTTAGTTTCTTTGGCTAAAATTATGTTGGAAAATTCATGTGCTGTTACGAAGAAGAGAGATGATGGAGAGAGAGAAGAGTGAGAGTTTTAGTTTTTTTTACGTGTGTCTTTATTACAAATGAACCATATTTATAAAAAAAAATACAAGTGTGTGTATGAGAATGGTTAATGAGTCTACTCTTTAGCCTAATAACTAACGAGCATCCATATATATCATAACGCTCTTCATTGGAGGTCCATCGAAGATATGCCTCATTAAAACCTTACAAAAAAACTCTGGAAAAAGTTCTAGTGAAGGAAAGAGTACAACATCCTTTTGAGTATGAACTGCCTTGTGAAAAACCTTACCAGAAAAACTCGATAGGATAAAACCATTGTGAATGGAAAAAAGAGTGCATAACATTTTACTTTCTCCCCCTCATGAAGACAATTACCTTTGAGATAACGAAGACTAATCCTTAATACAAGTTTCTTAAGAGTTTTACTCAAGAGTGATTGAAAGATTTGGTCTATAACCTTTATTATACTCTTCTCCAAATTAGTAGTGTATAAGATATTATCTTCACAAGGAATGCTATGGACACTCCTTTTTCAACACTTCCCTATCACACTCTCTCCCATTGGATGGAATCAATGTTTGTCCCACCACATTAACAAGATATATTACTGTTCGCACATATATGAATGATACTTCAGAACCAATTCAAGTTGTTCATCTTTTTCTTGAGGACATTATATTTACTCACATGAAGTGACATCACAATCATTTTAGTACATAATGAACTGCATTTGTCCACAACAAATTATTTTAACACATTTTTCATATAAGGTTTTTTTAAAGCCAAAATAAATTATATTACAACCAAAAGCATATGACTACAACCAAATGCTGGTTTAAGATATTGTTATTGTATTGAAACTGGTTCACAAATTAACCTTGGATGCATTATTGTATTGAAACTGATCGCACATCCGTGTGGAGTATCAATTCGTTTAAAGACATTGACTTTTCTTTGAGGAAATACATACATAATTATTTGAAAAATGTTATTAGTAATATTTTATAAATATTATTTACATAATGGAGTGGAATACACATGAGGTTGGAAGATAGATCCTAGCAAGGGGTACACAGTTTGTGGGGTTTACGAGATATTGGCAAAGGGAAATGAGATTGCTCGTTTTGAAGTTTCCACCATTTTATGGAATAAAGCGTCTCCTTCAAATATTGTTCGGGTGAAAGCAGTGGCGGAGCCAATTATCACAGTACTTGTGTTATTTTACAAATTCACACTAATATTAAATTACATGGAGATTTGTAAACAATCTAACGACAACTAGAGTTTATTAAACACCACAACTGACATCGGTCCATGACATGTTGTTTACCTGCAAAATAAATCAATACTAATATCAAATGAGTTACAAAATTACATTCACTAAAATTTGTAATTTAATACATATCGATTTAGATTATATATAATATAGTATAGTTTTTTTTGATGTTCGGGATTCGAATCTCGTACCTTGCATTAATTATGTATTGTCCTTATAAATTGAATTAAACTCACAAGGACATATTATATATAGTTTGTAATGCATATGTAGGCCTTGTAGTGAATATTTACAATTTTTATTAAAAATATATTTTTTTATTTAGATTAAAAATAAATTTTATAATAAAAAATAGTCACAATTGATATTTTTTTTATTAAAACGTATCGGAAATATAAGGGTCTACAGTTAGATCAGGTTCATACTAGATAACTCCAAAAATTTCATAAAAAGTAAAGTATTAGTAGTCAGTTAAAATAACTTGAGATAGTATTATGTAAAAAATCATCTTCATCACCAAAATTTGTAGCTTCTTTTTCCAAAGACGAAAATGTGTACCTAATTATCATCATGTGTTGGGAGAAAAAATATACTTTGAAAGTTGCGATAAATTTTTTTTTTTACGACTTAAAGATGTATAATTGCTTTTAAGGTAAAGTTGTAATTAATCCATAAAATTAGTTTATGTGTTTGTAAACCACTCTAAAATTATTTCATTAGTCCATGACTTTGTTAATATTTTAAATTAATCCATGTTTTTGTCAAAAGTTTCTCAAGGTCTCTCTTCATGTGACAAACATAAAGAATGAAATATAATTGAAAAACTTTTGACAAAGAAAATACCTATAGTTTAAAATATTAACAGAGTCGGAAAATAATTTGAGAGTAACTTACAAAAATAGACAACAAGTTGATGATTTACTCGAAAAGTTGTTCTCAGTTTTCTAAAATATGATTGTCTATTTATAATAATTTTAAATTTGCATTTCAAAGGGGTAAAAAATCGTATTGAAAAGTCGATAAGTGAACTTTAACACAAAAATTAATAATCTGGCTTTGCTTACCGTATTGAAAAGTTTCAAGTGAAATAGTGCACTTCAGTTCCTTCTTGACATAAACCAGTCTTTGACATCATAAAGAAAATTGAAGTAAGCATGCCTCCATGACCGCTTGAATAAAAGGGTACCAAAAACTATCCAGAATCCTGTTGCAAATCCAACTCCCATGCCCATATAGAAACATTCCATTAGCTCATATCCTTCCTCTTCTTTTGCCATAACTTTTGTGTCAACATCAGGGGCTTTATCATGGTTGCATTTCTCAATGAGTGGAGTTCCACAAAGTTCAGGATTCCCCATATAACTAAGAGGTGTAAAGCTTTGGAGTTGGGTTCCTAATGGGATTTGACCTTTCAAATTGTTGAACGAGAGATTCAATACCTTAAGAAAAGACAAGGAAGACATGGTTTGAGGAATTTCTCCTGAAAGTGTGTTGTTTGAGAAATCAAGGGACTCTAACTGATTCATGTTGCCAATTTTTTTTGGTATTGTTCCCATTAATTCATTTTGTGACAAGTTTAAGGATTGTAATGCAGTGAGTCGAAATACTTCTAAAGGTATTCTACCCGACAAATGGTTGTTAGAAAGGTCAACGACATGCATATACTTTCTATAGGATAAGTCCTTGCCCTTTGTGAGCAATGAAACACGGATAACAAAAGTGACACCGAAAGCATTATATGAAATATCAAATTCATATAGTGAAACATTTTTGAAAATCATGGAGGTGATATTATGTACGCACTGCGGTATTGCTCCAGTTAATCTGTTATTTGAGAGATCCAAAACAAAGAGAGAGGATAGTTGACATATTTGTAAAGGAATATCACCACTAAATTCATTTGATCTCAATTGAAGAACTTTCATATCCTTTCCAATCAAATTTGGTATATTTCCAGAAAGTTTGTTATTACTAAGATTAACAATCACAAGTTTTTTACAATTTTTCAATGACTTTGGTATCTCCCCATGCAACTTAGTGTTATGAATATGCAACGACAGAAGGTTGGACAAAGAACCCATTGAGTGTGGAATCCTGCCTGTTAGATTATTACCCCCTAGTTCAACATGAATAAGAGATTTCCAGTTTACCCAGCATTGAGTGAGTCCTCCAGATAAATGATTATCCGAGACGTCCAAGTACTTCAAATTACTTTTCTCAATCATATTATGACATAAGAGATGAGAAAGGGACCCAGACATATTGTTACCATTTATATTAAAAATACTCACATTTGTAGTTAATCGAGGAAGGCTACCACTCAAACCATTATGGACCAGCCATACAAAATCAGAGTTCAACAACACATTTGACATGTCCCAAGGCATGGAGTTGTTGAATAAAGAGAGAGATGAGAAATTAAATACAAAACTCCAAAACATTTCCGGAGATGTATTTCTAAACGAGGAGGAGCTAATATGTAGAGAAGTGAGAGTTGTTTGTGTATACAACCATGGAACAAGTTTAAGATTTGCATACCTCAAACCAAGATTTTGAAGTTTAAAAGGAGGAATCCAGTGGGGATCAAAATCAAAGATAAAGGATGGTGAACCAAACGACAACCATTGTAAATTTGGGAGCTTGGCAAAATT
>Ga0315915_1000657_pt1 | contig 37530 bp, 22 predicted proteins | sample MpolbnodulesMG_FD_207738 | JGI IMG/M metagenome (GOLD analysis project Ga0315915, IMG submission 207738) | Medicago polymorpha root nodule microbial communities from Los Angeles, California, United States - branched nodules | ecosystem: Host-associated > Plants > Roots > Nodule | place: USA...
ATATATATATATATATTTTGTGTGGAAATTATGCATGATTAGATCCCTTACGCAATTCGATCTTATCTAGTACTTTGCTTTATTTTGTAGATTTGCTACTCTTTTTTAATCAGAGTTTGAGTTTTTGCTGTCGTAATGTCATGTATTATGTATAAGAATTTTCTTAATACTAGATAAACTCGTGTGAGTCTGTGATCTGAATTTAGCCCTTGAGGTAAAAACAGGTTTACCTAGAATCTTGAGTTTGACAACCTTGAAGTCTAACAAGTTATTTCCATTCCATGTTGGTTAAAAATGTGGACCCATAATGTTCTTATGCTTTTTTCTTTGGTGACAGAGTCAAAGTTGGATATTGCCCGAGTACTAAAACTGGTTCCAGAATGGTCTAAAAGTGTAAGATTGATTATTTAACTTTAAATATAGTTATGTAGTATCCATGATTTTTTGTCTCTTAATATTGAATCTGATTAAAAAATATTCAAATAGTTGATTAGCATAAGTAAAAGATAAACATATTTGTTTGGCTAAGAAAAATTGTAGACTACTAAGATATCATAGCTGTGAATGCAAATAGATTATTTTGCCAATTCTAAATTTGTATGTTACCGGAGTCCTTGAATATTGTCAAGAACCATATAATCCAGAAAGTTTGTGTTCTTTCGTGTACACATAAGAATATTTCTTTTTCTCTAATCTGTACACTTACATGGAAGCACTTTGCAGTCCAGGCAGGCATGGACAATGACATAACACTAGTCCTCTTAAGCTGGTTAAGTTTTAATTTGGTTATGAAGAGTTAGGATTACCACAGTCTACAACCAACTCAACTCTTTGATATAAGTTGCTCTTATTCATTTTAATAATCAAGTTAAGCCAAAGCTTAAGCTGTTGGTATAGTATATGCCCTAAATGCTTTATTTTGTATCTAATAAAACTCAATAGTTGAAGAGTTAAGGTTTGACACTCATTTAGGTTTGAAGCTGTTAGCTACTTTTTGATATATCTATCTATTTCCCCATCAATAGGAACATGGCATGACCATGTACATTTTCATTTTGTCTATGTTTTGTTGGTTCTATGCAATGAAATGATGTAAATGATTGCTGTACACATGGATGTTATTTTCTATCTTCTGATATGTTCATAAATTGTTCCAATAAATGTTCCTTTAGATACAGGTGATTTAGATTACCAAGAACGTTCTAATTTGTTAATTCTGATGCGTTACAGGTTCAAGACTGGAACAACTTAACTGGACCGCTGATTGACAAGATGTTTGCAGATCCATCAAATCCAGTTATTGTCAAATTCTTCAGTTATATAAGTGAAGACCTGGCAAATGTTGTTGATCTTGTATTGGATCATGTTCTGTTGCATGTTAGAGAACAAAAGGAGTGAGTTTGTGTTACATTTTTATTTTTTATTTTTTTATAGTAACACTGCTTCAAACTACTATTTTAATTATCGGTGTTGTTACTCTAAAGTCTAAACCTTTTAATGGAACTGTTTAGCTGTAGTATATTCCCTTTTCCTCTATAGTTCTGTCTTGGAGAGCTTCTGTAACACCAAAGAGCTGTATCTTTTTATACTAAATATAGGTGATCAGGCACATAATAAGACAGTTAGATTTGCACTTGTAAAGCCAACCCTAATATAGAAACCTGTTGCATGAGTTGTTTGAGTTCAAAGATAGAAATTTGACTTTATTAGAAAACCTGTTATATGCATCTGTACGATGATAAGTATCCAAGCACTTGGGAGACCCTCCATTAAAAGATAGTTATTAAGGGGTAAGAACCAAGCCACTTAAACATTCCACCGAGTATCGCATAATACTCAAGTCCCTATCATATTACCATCCCTAAGAGTCAATGTCCCGATCGCTGTACAATACAACACCTCACCTGGATTCTCCGGTCATCCCCTCCGTATGTAGCTCTTTCCAAGCCACCGTCAACCAGCTCTGGTACAATTTGATAAGTACCTTTTAAATGGGCTTGGATCTCATCCCAAAAGCTAGCTCAAAGGATGAGGGTGCCCAAACACATTTATACATCCAATTCCCACATTGCAATCCTTAATCGTGGTCTGGTACCATGTTAAAAGGGCTTGAATCTCATCCCAAAAGCTAGCTCAATGGATGAGAGTGCCCAAACACATCCAACAGCCGGGGAACCTGAGCAATTTAGGACTCCAAACAACTTCAATAGTATCCAAGCACTCAAGAGAACCCTCTCTTAAAATCTATGTATTAAGGGGAAGAAGCATGGCATACTACTCGATGTGGAACTTGGGCACCCCATGATACCCAAGTCTCTATCTATGATGCAGAGAAACGGTCAGGAGGAATATTATAAATATGTACTATAACCTGTTATAAAACATTAAAGCTTAAGTGATATAGAAAATGTGTCTGATCTTATTAGCTAAGCTTTGCATGCTTGAAAAGCAAAGTAACAGAATATTACCTGATTGTAGCTGCTGTTTTAGTTTATCTGTCTTTTGTTAACTAGGATTTCTTGGTAATTCATTTTGTCATTTAAGCGGTTTCTCGTTTGATGCATTCCCAATTCTGTAACAGGATTGATGAAAGTTTCTTAGCGAGATGGGAGTGTAGAAGCTATTCTAGTGATGAGTATGAAGAAATGCAGCGAACTCTGTTTGAGCATCTTTGCCCGCTGCTCATTATTAAGATGCTTCCCATGAAAACTTTTGATAACCTCAATTCATCTGTTATGTATGGACAACTCAGTCAAAATAAAACGCACGGTATATATTCATGCCTTGTGTATCTCCCTTTTGATTTGCCTACTTGTCTTTTCTACCATCCTATACTTCTAATAATTGTCTCACATTCTGAAATCTGAATCATTGATTCAGTTTTTACTCTTCATTGGATGTTCCACTAATTTGTTTAAATATGTCTCCAAGTGGACCTAGACTTGATAGCCATGTAGTTGTAAAAAAGAGATTAGATACTCAATTTGATCATTGATATTGGAGAACTCTATTAACCTAGTCCTTCATTATCAATATTCCAAAATGATCCCTAAAGTAACAAAAGGTTAATAAGATTTGTCCATCTGTTGGTATTTGTAGGGACTAAAATGACATTAAATTGTAATGTTGATGATGCATTTGAAACCAAGTCAATAATGTCAGGGATACACTTCATAATAGATCAAGACAAATGAACGGACTTGATTAACATTTTGCAAAGATCAATGTTGGAGTGTTGACAATGTGGAGGACTAGGTTGATACGGTCCAACAATTTCAGCGACCAAATTGGTATTTACTCCCACAGGGAGAGCATAATCACTGAAATAGTTACTTTCTCTTCTCAAAGTTCACCAATATATCTGATTAAGGTGCTCAAAACTATGAGAGTGTGAATTTTTATTTAGTAGATATTGAAAGGGTCACATAGAAATCATGATGCTTTAACATTTCACACTTAAGGTTCATTTATACAAATTAATCACTTTGGACTTCAATCCTATCAGTCAACCCCAGGTTCTTTAGTGTCATGGTTAAACTACTGTAATTTGGCCTGGAAGTTTCTTCTTTTTTCTTTTAATACATCATAATCTTCTTGTGTGGTAGGTTCAGTAAGCAGGAGCCCAGAGCTTGATTACGAGTGTATTGCTGCTTTCCTTCTTAACAGGTTGGTACTTGGTCAATGATCATAGCCTTTATCTTCTTCCAACATTGTAAAGGATTCAGGTGCATATGCCGCACTAATAATCTGTTTCAGGGCACTTCGTGAGTTTGAATTTGAAGATGTTCGCAAGCTTTCTGCTGAGTTGTGTGGACGCATTCATCCACAAGTAATGAATTATTTAATTTAAGTTTGAATTTTTTAGGATGTCATAAGTATTTTACTCATAGTAGAGCCTTTGTTCTAGTTACATTTTAGTTTGAGAGAATTTTCGACAATGCTCTGCGTACAACATGATTGAAAACTTAGTAAGCAATTCATTATGCATGCTGAGATAAATTTTCGCTTCAATGGAGTTCTTATTTCTGTCAGTTTAGATAATCGGTTGTGATTACTTTTACAGCTTAAAATGTAGAAATCCGTAGATTGCATTATGTTCGCTTTTTGACAGATATTTATTTTTTATCACATTATGTTTTGGCATTGCAGAAAACCTTTATTGCTTTTTTTTACTAGAAAACCTCTATTACTTGATTGGCGGTTTTTAGAGATTACTTTAATCTTCCCATGCTGCTGATTTTTAGGTCTTATTCCCAGTTATTTGCTCCAAATTAGACCTGGCTGTTGATTTGAAGAATGTACTGGAGATAAAGGCCTGTTTATTTTCAATCTGCACATCCCTTGTGGTAATTACATTGTTCCGTCAATATTTAGTGTGTCATGTTCTGCTTCTTGAAGGTCTGTTTCAGTGTCTCGTATCATCTTTATCAATTTAGCTTGCAGTGAAGTAGCTTTTTTGGTTCTATAGGTCAGAGGCTGGGAGTCACTTTCTCATCCTTTGATGCATTCAATTAAAAGGATAATCGAAACAGTGCTGTTATGGCCTTGTCTGAATGCTGATTCAGGTCTAAACTCTGAAACTATTTAGTTTCTTAATTCCTTTCAACTTTTTATGAACTAAAACTAATAGGCACAACTTTTTGTCAGTTTCTAAAGTACAACATGGATGCATTGATTGTCTAGCTCTCATGATATCTGTTGAGCTACAAGCTGAGGAATCTATCACCGACTCCATGCCAGATAGAGTTGCGGTTATTGGAAAGAAAGGTATTATTGAGTTGAATGATATGATATGATATGATGATTTTAAGTATAGAAATGCTAATCGTTAGTTGAATGTGGCTTCATCGTAAACATGTTGAGTCTGCAGCTGCAGGGAATTCTGTTGTCACATATGTGATGAATCAGTTCTTAAATGATAAGGAGGAACTGACTTCAACTCCTGAGTTTGGTGAAGACAACTGTGAATCTGTGGCTGCAGTTCCCCTCTCTTTCCATTTGTGCATGGGTAATGTTCTCATAAGTACTTGCCAAAAGATTTCAGAATCTTGCAAGAAGCTTTTTGCAGCCCAAGTTCTTCCTTTTCTCCTTCATTCTCTTAAGGTACCGCTGCAAATTTAGTTCATGATTGCCCGATAGTATGATTTTATTAGAGTTAATAGTTCTTGAAACTTTACCATCACTATTGTTGGGTTATGAGATTAATACTCTGTCAACAGTTTGAAAAAAAGCCGGAGATCAGAGCAGCATGCATCCAGGTCCTATTTTCAGCTGTCTATCATCTACGATCTGCAGTTCTTCCTTATGCATCTGACCTTCTCAAAACCTCACTAAAATCCCTGAGAAAGAAGTCAGAGAAGGTAAATTTATCTTTTCTACAGTAACACCATATACGTTAAATTTTGTTCACATGAACCTTTTTAGGAAAGTCTTTCTGGTTCGATGTAGTAAATATCTAAGTTATTTTAGATAAGAATTTTTTCAAACATAAACATTATCAGAACAAATGTTATCGTTTTATTATATACCTCTCTTCTGTTTTAGGATCCCTATAGTCCGCTCCTTTTTCTAGAAATGGAAGGCTTTGTTTGTTGTTGTTGCTGCTATTTATGGAAGCCTTCATAGGCAAACTGTGTCCCACTCGTAATTTCACGAGACTGCCATACTCTTGTATAGGCGCAAATAAGCTGCACCGGATATTATTAGAATTTTGTATCGGACCTAACTCATCCTTATAAAATTGGTTTGTTGGGTGAGGGGTGTCACACTTTATAAACTCATTTTAGGCCTTATCTGTAATTCAATGTAGTACTTGAGTATTCCTAATAGATGTCAATCAGAAGATTCTGTTATTTCTATATATAGAGAGATATTTCATGGAGACTAAATAATGTCTCTAAATTAAAAGAAGGTAAACTATAGAAATGTTTCTCGGTTAAGAAATGTAAACTAAAAAAATGGAAGTTGGGAAAAAGACAATAGAGGATGATTTGTTGAGCATAAGCCATATAATTTCTCTTGAAAAATGCATTTAATGTACTGGTTTATTATTTATATTCAACAGGAAAGGATGGCTGGTGCGAAACTTATAGCATCTCTTATGGCCAGCGAAGATGTGATTTTGGAAAACATATCAGTTGGACTATTAGAAGCTAGGTCTGTACTGTCAACTGTATCTTCGTCAGATCCTTCACTTGAGTTACAACAGCTATGTCGCAAGTTGCTAGCATGCATATCTTCTCCATGAGCAACAACTTTTTTTTGTTGATATTGTAGTTGTGCTATATCTTCTATCTATTTATTTGTATAGTGTACATAGTTCACTTTTTTCTACGCAGATAAAATAGCTTTTTGACATTGGTTTCTTTGCCTTCTTGAAAATCATTGACAGACTCACAAGTAGATTTCTACCGTCATGTTGTATACAATTATAGAATAGCTGTTAATACCATGTTAATGTATGTAAGGGTTTTAAATTCTTTTTTTTTGGTACAGATAGAAGACTGATAGAAAGGGAAATTATATTGAATCCAAACGGTACACTGTATAGGAACCGATCCAGAGTCTAGGTCTTTTATAGAAAAAAAAATTATTTGTACTACAAGACATAATTGACAAGAAATGTTATCGACTCTTCCCTCTCCCGATATGATGATGTTAAGATTTTGCTTAGACTTGCGTCAATGTTATGATCCATCAGATTCTGTTATTATGATCTACCAACTTAGTTGCACTTACATTTGCTTGCCAGATCATTTTTTCTAATTGAAAATCTGGATGATGGATTCACGTCGTGCTTCTACCAAACTCTTGATTAGGACATAAAAGTTGAAAGTAGAAATAATTTAATTAGGAGAATCAATTTGTATTTACGAGCGGAGGAGAAACAAAGAAATTCACTCATTGGAAATTGGTACAAGAGACAATGATAACGAATAGATACTTACTAACCATCTTAGATGCTGTAACATACTGCTCAATGTGCTCATACAATATATAGATGTTTCCATCTTAGGCGTAACATGGTCTAAGATATACGGCACATAAAAGCTCCAAACACCGACACATTTGAAGACGTAACTGGACATATACAGCCGCATCACTAAAAATTTGTCTAAATAAATCCTAACTTATTTAAAGTAAATTTTTTTGACGAAATATTTTGACGTAAATTAATTCCATATTTTGACAGATACAAATAACATTATACTTTAATATGACAAAAGTAAAATATTATTATGCGTAACAAAGTAAATATATTACTATCATTATCCAAACGAATCATATCGTAAAAAAAAGAAAGAATTATTTAGCATTTGTCGATACCGATATTTCGTAGGAAAAATTAATTTAAAATTTAAAATTTAGAATAATTAAATATTATAAATAACATGACACTAGGCCGTCTACTTACCCAATAAACTCTAGAGTACCACAATGTTCCACTTTCAAACTAATTTAACTCTTCTTTTTTTTTTTTTTGTCAAGAATCTAACTCCCTTTTAATTTACCTAATTAGTTTGATTGGCAATGTCCTAAATATTTATTATAAATTTTCCTTGCATTTGACGAATAAATTGCCCGGTCTTCCCTTTCCCACGAGACAAGGATTGAGAGAGAAGTGATCGATCCAACCAGACCCTCAATTTTGTCTCTTTGATCACTATCATAATAAATTCATTCATAATCCAATCTTAAGTTCTTAACCATAATCTCTCCTCTCTCACCTCATAACGACACAAAAAACACATACAAACAAAAGAAAATATCAAAATAATGCTGCAACTTATGTTTGCTGTGGCTTTTTCTGCTGTTCCTCTCACTTTGTACATTCCACCAATACGAAGCTTCAATCTCTTTGTTGGCACCCTCCAACTCTTCCTAAGAGATTACACTCTCTTCTCCGTTCGAGCTTTTCCTCGCATCAGACTCGCTCTTTCTCGCATCTTCAATTCAATCCTTCACATAACTTGGTAGGTAATTAAGCTAGTATATGCATGTAGATCCTCTTCTTTTGAGATGGGATGTACGAGGTTGTTGTAATTAATTACTATTACTATATATGTTACTATTGTCATGATATCGTTATTATTGATCCATGAATAAGAATCCTTAACTTGTGTAATCTCGTTTTTTGTTTTGGTTAATGTTGTCTTTGAAGAATGTATCTATGTTTTTTTTCTTGTGGCAAAGGAATCAGAAACTTTTTCTTCTTTTTACGGGTGTTGTATTCTTGAAGAATTATTTTGATATTGGATTGTGAAATACAATTACAGAGTATTGGGATGAGATCCAATAGAATTGTCAAAGTCGTACTTAGCTTTTTACAACAAAGAGGCAAAAAAGTGGAGATTAGGAAAATTGTGAGGGGATCCATATTCCTCGGTGTGATTGCTCAAACTCCAATGTGACGATCCTCAAACCCCTTATGACCCAACAATAGATCATATAGTTGTTTACATTGTCATCAAATCACAACCGATTACATGTATTACTTTAAAAACAATTATGAATAAATTCAAATGTAATTATTAATCATGAGACGATTATGATTGATGGACAATTTAAGTTTTTTTACATTGTATATGGATTGAACTCTTTGAAGAAGAGAAATGGCCTTGTAGATATTTCATATTTCTTTCTATTTTATGTGATAACAACTTCCCAGTTGGGAAAATATCTATATAGTTAGGGGGAGTGGATCTAATATCTTCTTGTTACAATGGGTTTGATTGGTGGTTGGTCTTTCTATGTGACTCATTCTTTGTTGGATGGTGACATTTGTGGAACAAGATATTGTTGATAATTTCCCAACTCAACTATCATTCTGATTCTAACTGCTAGTACTTATTAGTATTACTAATACTAGTTAAACGAATTGAGCAAAAATACTTGCAATTGCATAACAAATACAAATATATGATCAGCTTGATTACGATTGCTACAATGTTTTAGTCCTATAAATATAAAATTCGTGGATAGGGAAGACGTGACATTACTTGCTGTTATGGACCAAGGTCTATATCAAATCACTTGTTATAATTTCATTGAAGTCAAATGAGATATCTTGTTCATAAGTTGAGGTGTTCCTAATTTAATTGAAAAAAAATGCTCAAGAGTGTCCTATGAATATTGCTCAAGGATATAATATAGCAAGTTTCTATAGAAAAATTTGCTTGGAAGCTGAAATACTTTACATTTTTCATAAGTTTATTTATTTAAAATTCTTGAACAACTACCATTGAAACACTCAAGACCCTTTGATTGGAAGAAGACATGAATTTTTCAATTATTTCTAGGTCAGATTTTAATTTTGTCTCTTTCTCTCTGACGCTAGCAATAGATTACAAAATGTAAGGCAGGTCATTGGCATTATATTATATTCTCTACATTTGTTAAGATAAATCGACACTACTCATTGAAAGAAATACACAAAGAAAAGATGATGCATTAACATTTTTTTTTTCATTTAAAACTCGTGTATTTCAAATGAAATCTTATTTCTTTTGAAAAATTGAGATGATTGTAACTCCCTATTAAAAAAGGGTACGAACATGAGCTCATCCCCCTCCCTTATTTCGTGAGAAGCAACATTATCGTTTAATTACACCCTGAAATGACTAAAATGTCTCTAAATTTTTTTACATTACATTCTCTCCTAAAAGCATATAATCTTCTCTTCCATTGCACTTGCTTCATATTTTTCCTTCTTTTCTAATTTCGCAGACATATCGGTTCATTTTCAAACCCATTTTTGCAGCCACTTCGCCCAATCTATGTACAACAACCCTTCTCCCATTTCAAAAGTAAAAAAATATCCATAAATCCTTATTGACATTCATGCAATTTTTTTTTTTTAGCGATTTTGAGTTCTGTTTATGCAGTTTTATTCTTCACTTAGTTGATTATCTGTTTCATTTGAATTAGGAAAGAATAAATTTTTGGTTTGAGCAATTTTCATGTTTCATGTTGCATGGATATACATGAATCGTGATCATGTTGTAGGTTTACGTTAATTTGATTCATGTATACACAAAATGAATTTACATATTATAGGGTGATGAGAAATTCCAAATTCTTAATTTTTATGTGGAATTTTAAATATGTTTACACAAACTCATACATTTACGAAAAAATCAATACAAGAAGCTCACACAAACTCAATTCAAGTACGTTTATGCAAAGTCAATTGAAGTGTGTTTATGTAAACCCAGTTCAAGTATGTTTACATAAATCTAGTTCTCGTACCACATGTAGATTCTGAATTTCTAGATCTTCTGAGAATTCAGTTCGATAACGTTTACACAAACTTAATTAATTCAAGTACGTTTACGTCAGTTCACATGCAACTTGTATATAATAGGTTTCTAGATCTTACTCAAACTTAGTTCCAATAAGTACATTAAGTAAATCCAAGCACGCTTCCGTAAACTTAGTTCAAGTAAATTCAGTTCTAATACATTTACATTGAGAGTATTTTGAGTTTATGGGAAGTATCTAGCAAAAATCATACATATATGTGTCCCGAAACTTTAAAAATTTATAAAAACAGTTCAACAAAGTTTAAGAATGAATATTTTTTTTACTCTTTCCAAATAAAAATAAAATCTGAATTAATGAAGGGATTCAACTAAAACATTGAATTGTCTAGACTCAAATATATCATGAACCTTCGGTTGAAGTCATGAAATGAAAAAACATTTAATAATTTTTTACCGACATATTTGCACAAATGTATTCACGATTATATTTATCATCTTGTTATTATAATATAAACACGTTTAAGAGCGGTGATATTTTTGACTAGGAAGAGTGATGATATTCTGCCATCATAAAATGCTGAAATACTAGACATATTGAGATAGTCGGAAGTGTAGGCTAGTCAACGTTAAATTTAGATTGAAAAGAAACAAGTTTGTAAGCGATAAATTTGTGAAAATAGGTTCCGGAATCCACTAGAAATTGAAAAAATCTCTAAAATATTATTGAATGAATAGAGTTGCCTCTTAGACTACAACTTTCAAACTTAAAATAGTGAAATATGGGGTGCGTTTGTTTCAGCTTTAAAAAAAGTAGATTTTGTGTCAAAATAATTTATTTTTTTAGAAAAAAAAAATGAGTTCTAACATGCACATGTGTTATCTCCTTGTTGTTGAAAAAAATTGATTTTGAAAAAAGTTAATCCTAATAGTTTTTCATTTTAGGATCAAAATAGATTTTTTTTAAAAAATCCTAAACAAACACTTAAAAATAAAAATAAAAAGTGATTTTTTTATGGAAAAAATAGATTTTTTTTGAAAAAAATCTGAAACAAACGGGTCAATATAACACTGTCTAATTGTCTAATATTTATTCCTTGATATAAGCTCAACAGCATGCTCATATATTGAGCATGTATGATGTACAACCATAACGGGCAAGAATGTGATTCACGAAGAGATGCATACATAGAGAGAGCAATTACATGGGATAAAGGTGAAGTGAAGTCTCGAGAATCAGGATGTGTATTGCAGGACAACATGTGAAATATAGGTTGTGATTTAGTAGAAAATTGTTGAGGTGGTTCTTACTCTTATCTAATGACTAAGATCCTCCTCGAGGACAAATCAAAATAGAATCCAAGGATGAGTGTCAGTGTTCATTCAAGACAATCACTGCATCACTTTCAAAAAGTCTTCATTTGCAAATATTCTACTCACAATCTCAACCCACCATTCAATATCAATATAAACCCATAAAATCAAGATTAAGGTTTAAGTAAAATGTTATATTGACAACCAAGTGATTGGATGTTAATGAGCTCCAACAAAGTATAAATTGTTTGACAAAATCCGAGTTTGGCTTACGAATGAAACATTTTCTCGCTAAAATTTACTTTTTTATCAATCATATTCTGTACTACCAGAGTCCCCTCTCACACCTGATGAGAACCGGAGTTAAAAAAAAAAGAATGTTATACTGGCGTTGCATTGTCAACATCAAGTTGAGACTATACACCACAAAATTTTCTTACTTGTAAAACAATTAATTCCTTGAATTTGTAACACGATAATCAATCTTATTGCTTAAATTAAAGAATATCTGCTAAATTAATCCTTTTTTTTTTCTTTCGAATTAGCACCGCAATTTTAAAGACCTATTTTTGTTTGTGGCAAAAAAGCTAATAAAAAAACTTTAAAAAAAACTATCCAGAAAAATATAAAAGGTATTCATTAGTTTCTTTTTCTTTTCAAAGTCTCCCTTGAGTTAATCTTACTCCGTTGGACACTATATATATGTATTTTTTCTAACCAGGACTCGAACATTGATTTGTCATATTGTAAAAGTTTAGTCTTTTTCGTTAGACTCAACTCCCATTGAATTTTTCATTACATTTTATGCTAAAAATATATTTTGGCTGAGAAACTAAATTGATTGATGATCTTTAATATAAGAGACTAAATTGTCTGTCGCCAAATTTAAGGGATTAAACTGCTCAATGTTTATAATTGTGGCTGCCAAAATGTTGATTTACTCCTTTAATGTGATCCCAGAAACCATTCAATCCAAAAGCATGGGATGATTAAGCTTGAGGTTTGTATACATCGTTTATCCTAAATATGAATGTATTTTATTTTATAGTCTTAATTAAAAGATAAATTATATTCAATGAATCATCGTGACCAACTGTTAACTGACCATGCAAATTGGAGCTCCAAGAAACTGTGTGACCCGTGAACACCACAAACAATAAAGAATATGTAAAATGAAATGATCAAACAAAATAATCAATGGAATGTAAATATGCTGACTCTCCCTTAAATCGACGTAGAGATCTAAAAGGTATCTTTAATTTTGTAAAAAGTTTTCTTTAAAATGAATTTGACTCAAAACTCAAAAGTAAATCAATGTGGATATTTTAGCATTCAACCTTAGATATTTGAGGCTACGATTATATTTATCTCTTCATTTCTAATTTTTTTTTTTGAAATGATTATCTTGTATGTGTAGTAAATAAATAATAAATAAAAATATATGTATATAACTATGCGTCATGTAACACCATGCTCCATGCAATGCACACTTGTACTCTTTCAGTCATGCACATTTATCCTGGCAGCACTGAGGCAAGGCTATTCAAAATAAAACTAAAAACAGAAAAGCCAAAAAATAATTATTAAAAAAATTATTAGTAAGAATTTTATGGTAAGAAAGATAAAAGAATGAAAATGAAGAAAAGAAAAACAGGATTTTGAAGAATGTATGTACTGAGTAACGGTCACATGGATTTAGCTACTTCTGCAAACGTGAAAACATTTACACCAACCTCCACTCTTTGCTTCTACATATCCCCGCTCCTATAACATGCAGTTCCAAGTATCACTCACCACTGATAATATACACACACCACTACCACTTTCACTTGTCCTTTACTATATCTTCAATATACATGATGGATAATTCCAAGAAATCCCCCTTGAAACCATGGAAGAAAGGGCCAACTAGAGGAAAAGGTGGCCCTCAAAATGCTTCATGTGAGTATCGAGGCGTTCGTCAAAGAACGTGGGGGAAATGGGTTGCCGAGATAAGAGAGCCAAAGAAGAGAACTAGACTCTGGCTTGGTTCTTTCGCCACAGCGGAAGAAGCTGCCATGGCTTATGATGAGGCTGCAAGGAGACTATATGGACCAGATGCATACCTTAATCTCCCACACATGCAAACACACTCCAATTCAACTATGAAAACTGGAAAGTTCAAGTGGCTGCCTTCAAAAAATTTCATTTCAATGTTTCCTTCTTGTGGATTACTCAATGTAAACGCTCAACCTAGCGTTCATTTGATCCATCAGAGGTTACAAGAGTTTAAGCAGAATGCAGTTGTTGCAAGTCAATCATCACTTACTAGTTCTTCTAATGAACCAATAGCAGAAGAAATTCAGAAAGTAGACAGCAAGAAGAGTCATACAGAAGATCCTTTGCCAAAGGAAAAAGATGTTCAAACATCGGCAAATAAGATGCTCGGAGATCTTCAGGAGGAGAAACCACAGATAGACCTAAATGAGTTTCTTCAACAGCTGGGAATACTGAAAGAAGGATCACACTCTGAGCAAACTGAGAGTTCAGGAAGTTCAACAGTGCATGAAGTTTTGCCAAGAGATGATAATGATCAATTAGGAATATTTTCAGACATGAGTGTTAATTGGGAGGCATTGATCGAGATGCATGAATTTGCGGGTATTGAGGAATCAGAAGCCACCCATCTTGAAGCATATGACCCGAACGACCACCTTAATTTCTCAACTTCCATTTGGGACTTTTAAGAAACTTAGCTGATTTGTCAAGAAAAGAGGAACCACCTTAGCTAGCTTTTATGGAGTTGAAATCTAGTTAGAATTAGATATGATATTCCCTCTAGCCTTAAATATAAGCAAAAAATTACATGTCTTTGATCTAAATTTGGACTAAATACACATACTTTTTTGCTTATAGTTAAGATCGGAGGGAGTACTACTTAGTAGTAACTATGCCTAAGCTATAGATCAGATGGTTTTGGTTCTGCTAGTACTCAATTGTTGTTTGTCTTTTGTGTGACGAATTTCAATCTATTGACAGCAATGTAAGAGTAGGAAAATAGCTAGGAGGGAGCTTGTTTTAGTAGTAGCAGTAGTAGCAAAGACCATGTCACACTCACGCAATAATTTACCAAATTTAAGATTTTGACAGTATATTTTTAACAGAAGAACTTTCAATTAAAAATGATGTTTATAAGCATCATATATTAAGTATAAAAAAGATTCATAACAAGAAGAGACTAAAAATTCTAATTCCAAGTGATTTTAAAAGTAATAATATGGAGATCAGGAAACTCTCTCTTCTAAATAAAATGGTCTTGTCTACTTTCTTCTATAATACTACTTCAACTTCCTTCAATTCTAAATAGCAAAAGAAGGATTTTAGAAACCTTCACAGATCTACATCACCAAAATCGACAAATTGATCACATGAGAGCTATAACAGCAACCTTAACAACCTTTGGGAATTTCGCCTATTCATTCTGGTACTCGGATGCACTCTGATATTCGCCATGCTCTTCAAAATATTCAATCAACCGCTTTAGAAATCCATCACTACTGACTGTCTCAGTGTCACAGACAATACAGCATTGTCTTCTTGCACGTGTCACGGCCACATTCATTCGCCGGCGATCACTCAGAAAGCCCACCTGAAACATATATTCAAGTCTCTTCTTTTATTCTTCATGCCATGCTAACAAATTTGTCACATAAGCCCTATATGAAGCAAATTAAAAAACTAGCAGACTTGTTTGAAATACCTCCTTTTTTGAATTTGATCGAACCATTGATATAATAATGGCTTCCTTCTCTCTTCCCTGGAAACCATCAACTGTTGAGATTTCAATATCCTTCAGCGAGTTCTCCTTGTTTTTTAACATCTTCAGTAAAACAACCTGCCAAAAACAACATTTACCATCTTGTCATCCTTCGTAAAACTACTAAAACGTGAAGTTTGTGCCCACAACATTCATAGTAAATGTTCCCACACCTACAGAACAATTCTATACCTGTGCAGCATATGGGGTAATAATTCCAATATCAGAAGGAAGCACCCCGCTTTGCACCAATCGCTTTGCATGAGCCATAGCAACTTCAGATTCACCTTCATTAAGAGTGCTATCTTCTTCATCTTTCTTTTCTTCCATATCACATCTGACACAATCAATTTAAGCAGTTAGATTTGCTTCACTTTCATATTTAACAGCCTATATTTGCTTCAAATGAAATATAATGACTTTCTCTCTCCGGCTTCCACATATCAGTTCAGTTGTTTGTTAAAACTCTTATACGGATCACTTGATATTGATTACTCAAAATGCCAAATCATTATATACAATATGATGGCACAGCAACTTTCATTAAGAAGAGAATGTCACATCATTATTCCACATGCCCAGACTAGTCAAGCAGCTCTGAAAAATATAGATATTTCAGCGAATGAAATAGCATCATCCAACATACCCAGCTGTGTCTATGAGAAGAAGGGTTGGTTCAGTTGAAGATGTCTTCTTCACGCCCTCAAGATCATATAGCATATGTGCAGCAACACATGCATGAGCCTTGACCTGTTATCACATAGTGCCATGCATGAAGATCCAACAAAATGTTTATCTCCCCAATATAATTTGACTATTCAGTTCAGAATTGATAAATTTGCTCTTTAGTAGTTTTTTTGGAGGAAAAAAAAAAGATATGTTTTGTAGCAATGCAATATCAAGGCAAGTGCTTTTAAAATTAGGAGCACCTTACTGTTGTAAAGCTCTTTAGAAGACCAATCCATGATAAGTTGATGCATACGGTACTGGACAGTAAGCATAGATGTGACTTCATCTCCATACAGTTCTGCAAGTCTTTCAAAGAGGGTTCTTCCTAAGCCTTTCTTCTCAGCTTCAACACTTTGAATCGTTGGAGGAAGTTGAAGATGGTCTCCTGCAAGTATACATCTTGTACCCTAAAACAAGGACCTCCATTTAATTCATTATAATCAAAGAGACATTTGGCAACTAACGATTAGAAAGCTATGTATTTTAAATTAATGTTGAATCAAGCACAGTTTAGTATTAGTCTTTTAGTTTTTCCAGCTCAAAGCAACTTCGTTTTTGTAAGCATCTTTCGATATTCAAATTCACTTATAAAACATCCAATTCAGTTAAGTATGATATTTGATATATCATGTTGCATCAATTCCAGGACACCTATTGGAGGAATGAACTATATTGTTGGATATTATTATTAGTGGTCGTAGTTGTAGTAAGAGAAGAAGACTGCAATAAAACATAAACCGACAAAGGCATGCAATCAAGAGAAGATAAAAAGAAAGTCTGAATGCAATAGCCTAATGAATATCATTGAGTGTAGTGTGTAGGCATCGACATTACCTTCAGCAGAGGTATCCAGCATGCAACCTCAAGTGCTTGAGCAGCTTCGTCAATAATCACTAAATCAAATGAAGTGTTGCCAAGTTTCTTAGAGGAAGCCCCAATCAGAGTAGTTAATATTACATCTGAAGTTTTAATCACATCTGTAACAGCAAGCTGCTGCCTTTTCCGCTCTTCTCTGGACAGAGTCCTAAGTTCCTTCTGTATCTCCCTCCTTGTATTTTTTTCTTTGGTTTTTAGCAGCTTTCCATTCAATACCTGAAAAAAAATAAAAAAATGTTATGCGCTGTGAAAACTGAAAGGTAATGTAGCTAAACATTACACTAACATGAAGTTAATGCTGACATAAATCATCAATGATAACTAACATATGAAGCAACAGAACATCAGCTAGGCGATACTAATAATATTGGTAAATGATGATCAATTCATACTTGAGAATTGAGATTTTGTTCTGTGACTTTTATTTTAAAACCTTACCTTCATTTCTTTCCGAATGTCATTTGCGAGACCACTATTATCTCCTCGAAGTACCTAAATTGTAAATTCAGAGAAATTCAATATGGAAGGGTGAAAACAAGTATGATCCATGACAAGTATAACAAGTGTGTACCTGGGCATCCAGTGCACTGTCCACCACTTGAGGCAATAAACGTGCAGGATGACCAATCCTCACCAGCTTAACTCTAATGAAAATGTTGGACAGTATTAAGTACACACTTGGTGAAACTAAACCAAGTGTGAACATGTCTCACCAGAGAATGAGGAAAATAACAAAAAAAATAAATAGAATCATTATAAAAGGTTTGCAAATTATAAAATTTGTACATCATCAATATTTTGTCAAGAGGAAGAACTTTGACAGGGTTCAAAAAATAAACCTAGCGTTCTATCAAAAACCATGTCTTTCTCCAATTCATTTATCTCTAGATCCTTCTTGATAGCTTCGCTTATGTTTTTTCTATGTCTCCCCTACCTCTAGTGATTTGACTCGAGGTATCTGATCTACTCTCCATACTACAGAATCCACAAGCCTTCTCTCTACATGCCCAAACCACCTAAGTCTAGTTTCTACCATCTTTTCTACTATAGGTGCTACCCCAACTCTCTCTCTAATGTTGTCCTTTCTAATTCTATCCCGCTTAGTCTTACCACACATCCAACGCAACATCCTCATCTCTTCTACACTTAATTTATTTTCGTGTTGGTTCTTTACCAATCTAGTAGATAAACCTTGCTACCAGCCTTAGAGCCAAGTCTCAAATGTGAGAAAATGGTTCTCTACTTTACACAAAAGAAAAGCAGAATGCACAGAAGAAACTGTAACAAAACCTTCCACACCGCTGCTTACAGTTACATATTTGCCACATAACTATCCCACATATGATTGTCCTATTACATAATTAAATAACTACTACATTACTGTCTAATCATAAAGCTGCAATTTTACTTATGTTTCCGTATAATTTTCTTCTAGAGTGCACAAACCACATTTTAAGCTTCTTTTCTGCATGATCCAGAACCCGGCACTTACTGACTTTGGCTCTGACAAACTTAAAGAGTAGGAAAAAGCATATTCATTTCATTTTAATATTGCCAATTCTGTGAACAATTTTCCACAGGAGGGTAGACATTGTTTATCCGTGGAGTCAGATGTTTTTTTTTTTAAAAAACGAATGTGCTGTTGAAAGTAAAATATGCCAATGAGGTAAACCAGCCAATTATCATAGCAGCAAAGAGATGGTAAAATAGTTATACCTGTGTGGAACTAGCCGCTCAACGATGTTGTCAACAGCAATATTTGAGGCAGCACAAGCAAGAATCTTAGATCCACGTTTCACTTCTTGTAATATAATTTCCACCACTGTTGTAGTTTTTCCCGTTCCAGGAGGTCCATGTAGCAAGAAAACATTCTTCGACGATAGGGCTTTGGAAATTGCATCTTTCTTTGGAGACAAAAATGTAAATAAATGATTTTGCAAACACAGGCCAGATGTGCAAAGAAAAATGATGAAATACTCGTGCAGAAACACCATTATTGTGATAATAGGGATCTACAGTATTGTTTAATTGATATCCTAACAAGATTTAGTGTAATTAACAAGATTTTTCCAAAGAACAGTGTATATTCAGTCCCCTAACTACAGAGTAATAGACGGGGAGGAACAAGTTACTGCTCAGGTGGATAAAGTGATAAATCATTATTGTATCCGTAATTTTCAGTGTTTTAATAATCAACTAACGATTATATCAAAATTCTTAGCTGATTAATAGGTCCACTTATTTCCAACCAACTAATATGCAGAGCATGTTCAATGTTCTAGCTTAGTAATATTATATATCAGTAATTGATATAATTAATCTAATCTAGGTAAATTGTACTCCCTCCGTTCCTAAATACATGTCGCAATTTAACAATGTGTACTATTCACACAACTTACTTTAATCATATTTTTTAATCAATATATAAATACAAATGTTAGTATATAAGATATTGTTCAATTTGTCTCGATGAATGTTTTGAAAATATCAAATTCTTACAATTTTTTTATCATAGATAAAAAAGATATCAATGGTCAAAGTTGTGTATTGGCATGTGCGAAGTGGTTGACTCCGACATGTATTTAGAAACGGAGGGAGTATCTTTTTACTTATGCTTAGATAATAAATAAACCCCTGTATTATTCCTTGAGATCATTATCATAAGTTTAAAACTAATCCAGTTGAGGCCTTAATTATAATAAAGTATTTACAAATCAAGAGCACTAGAGCAGTGTGAAAAAGCAAAACAATTATTATATGATATCTTCAGAAAATCATGATTTCAAAATGCAAACCAAGAAAGAAACTATATAACACACCTGAGAGTGATCAAGATTTTTATTAATGGAAGTGAAGGCTACATCCTTCTTGGACACTGTTGGTTGCCTCTCCCCAAACAAGACAGGAATTAGATCAGAAGCAGGACCCTTATGCACTCCTTTACTCAACTGTATTAATGCATCTTTCATCCTGTGATATGTCACCTGGATGAGCAAAAAATATATCCCGTATATAAGAACCCAGGGGCAAGTAATTGATTTTAAAAAATGGATAAAATATCAAGATGCTAACATGTATGTTTACACAAACAAATAGAAAACAGTGAAGTAATTAACCAAAAGCAAGAATCAAACCTTCACATTAAGTTCTTTTTAGTGCAATACATATATTTCATGAAAATATAAAATTATATATATCAAAACTCACCAAATGTCATTGTAGTAATTGAATTATTTATAATCAAACCATAAAACTATTCTATACAAGAAGAAACAAAAGGTGCCTAAGATCAGGAACTTATCAGCATACCTCATTTGCAACTTTTTCCAGCCTTAGGGGACTGTTTAAACCATCTTCTGGTATATCATCAAAAGCAACAGTAATTGATGAGTCCTGTTAGCAATTGTATCAAACCAGCAAGTTAAATTAATATCCAAAGGTGAGTCTGTCCACAGCCAACAGCATGGGCAATTATTTTCTTTTCACAAAGTGAATCAATCAGATACCTTTAATCTGTAAACTACACCTTGCCCAAGAGCAGGAGAACCTAAATCAGCCTTGTTGAGTTTCAAAACAACAACATCATGAGTGCCAAACTGCAACAACGAAAAATCTCATTAACTCCTGAAAGTAATACGACATTGATTTAATGCATTGAAAATGGTCTTAATCCTTATCAGGGCCACAAGATATTTTTCCTTTATGACATTTTTTTTTCTATCTTACCAGTCTCAAGTGTACTTGAGTCTTGAAGCAAGTAGCCAGATTGATATTGAACAGAAGACACAGAGAAAAGAAAGCCACTCATTTACCTTGTGAGCAGGAAGCACATCTGCTTTTGTGGATTGTAACTCGATCAGAGACTTTCCCATAAGCCCCGTCTATTTTCAGAATAAACAACAAAGGGAGGCACAATGTAAGAATACCTTATGAATTAAAGCTCCACTGACTACTTAAATGCATAGGAAAACATGAAAAGGCTCTGTTTGGATAAACAACTTATTTGCAGCTTATAACACAAGCGCCTATCATGATAAGTGCTTCTGTAGCAAGATAAAATAAAGTTAAATTACTTATAAACTATTTTCATAAGCTATCTTGGAGAAGTTATGAAAATAAGCTGAAAATAGCTTATGAACAATGTCATAAGATGTTTTAATAAGTTCTCCCAAACAATCTCAGAAAACTCATGCCAGTAGCTAAGCTCAAATAAATCAATCCAAACAGGCTGTAAATCAACTATAAACCTAGCTCCTTTTTCTTCATAAATCATAATCATCAAATTACATGAAATATCAAATTCAACTTCCAATTTTATTGTTACTCCATTATCAAACCATCAAATTACACACACACACACACACACACACACACACACAAACAAAATACTTTTTCCCAGATAAATTTGAAAAAGATATTGCGAAAACAAGAAGAAGTGAAAATGAGGTAACCTGAACATCCACACACTTCAAATTGAGGATTGTTGATCCTCTCTTTTGAGCAGTATCCAAATTCCTCGACGCGCCAGTGGCAATTGAGCTCGATATCTCAGCATCCTGAAGCAAAAAAAAAAGGATCATAAAACTAAAAACAAGAACCATGATTCATCATCTTTTCTGAAACAAAACCCCATTAACCATTTTTTTAAAGTTTGAAACTTTTGCCCTTCTGTAATAAACTAAAAACAACCCAATTCACAATTGCAACTAGATGGCAAAAAAATAGGATTAAGAACGTAAAATGAGATAAAGGGTATGTGAAAGTTGGAAACTTTAATCGGAGTTTTTGAATGGCGAATGCAAGAAGGTAAAGTACCTTTTCCAAGTCGAGAAGAGGGGTTGTGATAGAGATGAATTGGTCCAAAGAGAGAGGGGATGATGCTTTCTTCTTACTCTCCATTGCAATCCGTCACTGCTACACAGCAGAGAGAGAGAGAGAGAGAGAGAGAGAGAGGAAGGAGTTGCCAGTGAACGTTAGAGAAATGCAGTTAGCAGTAGGCCGTAGCACTAAACCCATGAATCCAACTTTGTAATTGCCACTTTAAGCAAATTAAGTAAATTTACTTTTTCATCCCCTCCAATATTTTTTTTTTTTTTTTTTGACTAAGTTAAATGTATCTTTAGTATCCCGATAGATACATCAGAATCATGATGATCCATCATGATTTTATTGAAGTTATAAAATATAGTTTTAAAAAATCATGATGGATCATCGTGATGTTATACTTACCGCGATATCAAATACATGCAAATACTATTAAAGCTCGAATGGATTCATTCACAAAGTATACGATTCACTTGGATTTTACTCAATAAAAGAGTTAATGTTAAAGAGAGTGTCTTAATTTCCTTAAAAAGAAAGAGTGTTTTAATACCCTTCAAAAAAGTATTATTAAACCAAAATAGTTTTTGGGTAAGATATGCGGGGATCATAGTTCAAACCGGATATCTCACTTGTCCATTTTAAACATGAATTTTTAACTACTAAACTACTAAAAAAAAAAAGAGAGTTTCATTTATACTCTCAAAAGACACGGACTTATCGATGATGGGTGATAAATGTAATAAAATAGGAGAATTTACTATATGGTAGGGTTTCAAACAAAAGCTACAAGCCAGTGTGTGTAAGGTGAGCTAAATTGGTCAGCCAACTACCAAATATATTTACCCATAAGTCATGTCTATTTTCAGAGTAGACAATACTCAATCAAATGAAGCTGCATTTAATATAAGATTAAATCTATTTTAGTCTCTATAATATTAAAGACTTTTTAAGTTTGTTCCCTATCATAAAATTTATCAATTTTTAGTTCTTGACCTTTCGTAAAAATAAGTTGATCTTAGGCCCTATGTGGAGAGTAAAAGCACTTATGTTTTTGTAGGGATAAAAAAGCACATTTAATTTGAGAAATGATATTTGTACAACCATTTTTGTACAACTTTTATACAACTTTCTCTCTCATACTCATATTATGTTTTTATTCTCTTTTTTCCTTTTTTTTTTCTCTCTTTCTCTATTGTTTTTGACCAATGAAAAGAGAGAACAACAAAGTTGTTTCAAAAGTTGTACCAAAATGGTTGTTAAAATATCACTACTCTTTGATTTAACACTTTAACTTAGGATTGGAATAGCAAAGGAAATGGCATACTTGGCTCCTTTTTCTTGAGACTCTTACAAATGCATTATAAAAATACTGAAAAATCAAAGAAGATAATTTAAAGACAGAGATCAAGTTTTTTATATTTACATATCCAATGTCATACTAATGTGGCAATATTGGACTGTTGGCGACGGAAAGGTTACATGGAAGTCAAGGAACATGACACCCCTCTGAATGTACACCTGGAGCTGTAGGGCATCTAGCCAAAGGGCAATGATCTGCTTCAAGACCCCACCAAGTTGGACCATAAATACCATAAGATTGAAGAGCAAAATAAAGTAGTAAACCTATAAAGGCAACTCCAGCATCTAAACCAGCTGAAAGGATATAAGTATGTCTAGCCCACCATGCTTTGAACTTTCTATAAACATAGAAATTGAAAATCATTCCAACAATTCCCCAAGTAATATAATTCACAGATCTCACTGGTGGTATGCCAGATGCACCTGCGGTGATAATAGGAATGTTAATGAGTTGAATCCACTTTTGTTTAGGAAATTTGAGAGAAAGAAGCCACACTGGAACAGGTGCAAGTAGACCAATAAGGAAAAACCAATTCATCTCAGGATAAACGCCGTCTTTGGTAAACATTCTCTTTGGCCCTACAACTCCCCATATGATTGAAGCATTGTAAAATACATCATCCCCTGGACATGTCCAAGGACTTCCTTTTGGCAATAATGTTTCATCGCATATGTTCTCGATAGAAGTTAGAAGCCACCATGCTGTTCCAAAGTGGACAGATGAAGAAACTACAGTGCCTACTAGCTGCACAATGAACATTGATTTTGGTGCAATTTTCATATAATGGCCTAATTTGAAGTCTTCAAGAAACCCTAGTGCTTGTACCATGCTGATATGGCCATATGTTTTGAAAGCTACATTAGCAAGTGGCTTTCCTGGATAGATGAAACCAATTACCAACTCTGTGATCACATTGAGACCTTTTCTTATGTTTGTTGTTGCTTGAATAACACCAATTGGCAAGGTGAATACCAATGCAATTGCTAGAGAAAGTAAGATTCCCCACCATGGAAGTTGGAGCTGTTTTCCAAAGCCTTCGCAAGCTACTAAGGCCAGCATAACCATTAAAATCAGAATAGCGACAAACCACCAGTCAGGGACCTGCTCATAGTTTTTCTTCATGATTCTTGTATGCACATCTCCGAGTTGATGTGTTAACGAATTCGTTGTCTTCTTCCACATCTGAAGTATCATTTCTCCGTGGAAGAGGACAACATGTGAAATAGTAGCTGTAAGAGCTGCAAAGCTCAATCCATACTGGAAAGCAAACGTGACACTCAAATATATCTTGCTGTAATTGTTGTAATTTTCCATATCAATGTCAAAAGTTTTGGTATTTAGAATTCGAGTAACGTTGTAAGTAGCACCGGTAGATTCAAATGTGTGAGAGCTAATGAGTGGAAACTTTTGAGCATCATATAAATTGTTCCAATAGGCAATTGGTATCAAAACATACATATACAAGAAAAAACCAGCCGTTATGTTGATGATGGCAAAGCCAGGAACAGCCAAAGGACTTCCTAAGAAGCCAGCAACAGTGTTCCAATCAAGGCCAAATGAACCAATACCGAGGCCTTTCATGCCGGAACCAATCTGTTGTGCAGTGATGGAGTCTTTCCAAATCAAACAAACAAAAGAGACGGCTGATATTGCTTGAAAAAAGTAGCCAGGAACGATGTAATACGCGAAACTAGCTACAAAGACTACAAAAAAGAATTGCAGCCTAGAAGTTCCTCCTTTAGGCCTTTTTTCTTTTTCATGAAATGCCCTAAATAGAGACACTTGCACAAGGTTTTCAGGCCACCACATATAAGGTGAATCAACAAGGAATCTTCTGAAAATACCAGCCCATCCATACCCTAGCATTTGAGTCGATAGCGCTAACAAATAAGCCGCTACTGGATGGATGTCTTTGTGATAAAAAGCCTTAACAATTGTGACTATCCCAATTGCATATACACTGTTAGATCCTGAGCTAGCAAAGATGGTGATCAACACATGTTCTTTCAAAGAGAATGGCCCTGGATTCAATGAAAAAGACCAGGTTGTTAAAGGGACTTGAATTGGTTTTGTGGGAAGTGTTGCAGCCATAAGCTTCCCAAGTGGGAGTGTGATGATCTGTGCTGAAACAGAAGTGATTCTCAAAGGGTTGGTTCTGTAGCCTAAGAACTGGTTCACAAATGCAAGGAGAACACATGAAGCTAAGCCTAGAATCCATGTCCTGAATGTTAGTGCTGGCTGAGAAGGGTCATCAGTGATTGGAACTGTTAACCTCACTTGCTCAATGGGACTATCATAAATGTTGTATTCATCTTTCTCTGCATCCTTTAAGACCCTATTTTGAGACACTCCACTACTTGATATCTCAGCTTCCTAATCCATAAAACAAATCATTCATCACTTTACATATACAACTTAATTTAGCACTTATGCTATCATTGTTTGTTACATAAGTGCTTATGTACTAGTAATAGATCCGTGCATGGAGATTTGAATGTTATATATTTAAATTTAAAAGAGATGACAAAAATAATAAATTGTCAAAATTTATGGACTAGTAAATAAAAATGTTATATTTTGTACTAGTCCATAAAATAATTAAGATCCCTTAAAAAAATAAAAATAATAGAGATCCATACAAAATAAAACTAGTAAATAGTCAAAACATATGGACTAAATTATACTTTTAGTTAAGGGACCAAAGCGATACTAATAATACGTTTTTATTTGTATATTATTTGTAGACCAACACCGAATCCAAAAAAAAAAAAAAAAAGGAGATTACTACAATGAATATATGCCATAAATGTCAAGGTAAAGATAAAAGTATTTTTTATTTTATAAAACACATAAAAAAGTTTTAAAAAAAATAAAGAGAAAATGATCAAGAAACTCACCTGCACTACACCATGTAGGAGGGTCATTCTACAATTGCTTGAGCTTCTCCAAGATGCCAAAACTGAATTTAAGAAACACAAATGATATAAGGATCAGAGAAAATTAGCAATGGAGTCTATACTTATAGAAATACATTGTAAGACATGAAAGATTAAAAAAAGTGAAAAATAATATGGACTCTACATTGAAGATCAACAACACATTAATCTATCACAGAGATTGGATAACTGCATTTTCATTTGATGCCTCTAATAAGTTATTTTTTCGATAAATTATCGGTTAATAACCCTTCAAATACGAACAAAAGGTGTATTTTTTTCTTACAAATTTACGATGAAAGTTACAGTTTATAATAATGAAAGTCTTTTAAAAGTGGCGCAGTAACTTAATCAGTTGTCCCTTAGACAAGTTGAAGTTTAAATCCTATGGAGAAACAAAGAGACAATGCATTGGAAAATTGATTGTTGGCTATTGTAGTAAAGATACTGATATTGAATTGAATAGTAAGATTTGCATGGGAAAAACAGCAATTGGAAGTTGGAACATGTTAAAACTGCTAATTACATGTAAATATTTTGGGAGGTAAGATTTGTGAAATTTAAAAAAATCAAATTATACTATCAATAAATGAATAGTAGCTTATCCGGGCATTTAACTTTTTTCAAGGGGTAAAAAGAACAAAATATGTCTCATGAGCTTAGTTCATTTAATAGGGACATTGTATAATATGTAGGGGTCGGGGTTCAAACCTCGACATCTCATTTATTCACCTTAAAATGTAAATTTCTTGTTTAGTTTTTAAAAAAGATAAAAGGTGAATTTCTAACCACAATTTGTAAAGTTCACATATTTTTTTAGGCTTTTGATCTCATTGGAGACAATTTAGTTTTCTTTGGTCATATTGTGGTCAAATAGCCATTAAATTGAATATTTTTTTCATGATGTATGCTCGCAAGCATGTGACCTTATGGTAGGTGCAAGCATGAAGATCTTTTTGTCTATACAGATTTGTTAAGCATTTTAATCTCATTGGACATTTTTGTCGACAGATAATCTCATTGGACATGTTTTTGGTTTTTATCTGTCCCATAGTGAATCAAAAGTGCATGTAAACCTAAAATAAATCAAACCATTATACTTCAAATTTCTCAACTTTTTTAATAGGATGTTATGGACACCAGTAGATTTTGCTCTACTATGATGAACTTCCAAAGAGATGAACTACGAAATCATTGTTCAGCATGGTTGCTTGTCCTTCAATCAATATCTTCTTTAGTGCTATAGCATCATTCATGACATGCAACAATATCAGAAATGAAGGCCCCAGACTTCTCTGAACCTTTATACAATCTGAGAACAGGAAATGGCATACTGTAGCTTCTTTTCCTTGAAACTATTACAAATATAATAGTGAAAAATCAAAAAATAATTTAAATAAAAAAACAAAAATAAACAGGTTCATAGTTTTGTACATTTACATGTCCTATAGTATATTCACTTGCCAATATTATTGATGGAATGGTAACATTTTAGTCAGGAAACAGGACAACCCTCTGCATGTACACCTGGAGCTGTAGGGCATCTAGCCAAAGGGCAGTGGTCTGGTTCAAGACCCCACCAAGTTGGACCATAAATACCATAAGATTGAAGAGCAAAATAAAGTAGTAAACCTATAAAGGCAACTCCAGCATCTAAACCAGCTGAAAGGATATAAGTATGTCTAGCCCACCAAGCTTTGAACTTCCTATAAACATAGAAATTGAAAAATATTCCAACAATTCCCCAAGTAATATAATTCACAGATCTCACTGGTGGGATGTCAGATGCACCTGCTATGATAATAGGAATGTTGATGAATTGAATCCACTTTTGGTTGGGAAATTTGAGAGAAAGAAGCCACACGGGAACTGGTGCGATTAGACCGATAAGGAAAAACCAATTCAACTCAGGATAAACGCCGTCTTTGGTAAACATTCTCTTTGGACCTACAACTCCCCATATGATTGAAGCATTGTAAAACACATCATCACCGGGACATGTCCAAGGACTACCTTTTGGCAGCAATGATTCATCACATATGTTCTCAATAGATGTTAGAAGCCACCATGCGGTTCCAAAGTGAACAGATGAAGCAACTACTGTGCCTACAAGTTGCACAATGAACATTGATTTTGGTGCAATTTTCATATAGTGGCCTAATTTGAAGTCACCAAGAAAACCAAGTGCTTGTACCATGCTGATATGGCCATATGTTTTGAAAGCTACATTAGCTAGTGGCTTTCCTGGATAGATGAAACCAATTACCAACTCTGTGATTACATTGAGACCTGATCTTATGTTTGTTGTTGCTTCAATGACACCAATTGGTAAGGAGAAAATCAATGCAATTGTTAGAGAAAGTAAGATTCCCCACCATGGAAGTTGGAGCTGCTTGCCGAAGCCTTCGCAGGCTAGTAAGGCCATCATAGCCATTAAAATTAAAATGGAGACAAACCACCATTCAGGGACTTGTTCATAGTTTTTCCTCATAATTCTTGTATGGACATCACCAAGTTGGTTTTTTAGTGAAGTTGTTGTCTTCTTCCACATCTGAAGAATCATTTCTCCGTGGAAGAGGACAACATGCGAAATTGTGGCTGTAAGAGCTGCAAAGCACAATCCGTACTCGAACGCAAAGGTGACACTTAGATAGATCTTGCTGTAATTGTTGTAACTTTCCATATCAATGTCAAATGTTTCAGTATTGAGAATCCGAGTAACATTGTACGTTGCACCGGTAGAGTCAAATGTATGAGAACTAATGAGCGGAAACTTTTTTGCATCGTACAAATTGTTCCAATAAGCAATAGGAATCAAAACATACATATACAAAAAAAATCCAGTCATTATGTTGATAATGGCAAAGCCAGGAACAGCCAAAGGACTACCTAAGAAGCCAGCAACAGTGTTCCAATCAAGGCCGAATGAACCAATACCAAGTCCTTTCATGCCTGAACCAATCTGTTGTGCAGTGATGGAATCTTTCCAAATCAAGCATACAAAAGAGACTGTTGATATTGCTTGGAAAAAGTATCCTGGAACGATATAATACGCAAAGCTAGCTACAAAGACTATGAAAAAGAATTGCAGCCTGGATGTTCCTCCTCTAGGCCTTTTTTCTTTTTCATGAAATGCTCTAAATAGAGAAACCTGCACAAGGCTTTCAGGCCACCACATGTAAGGTGAATCAACAAGGAACCTTCTGAAAATCCCAGCCCATCCATACCCTAGCATCTGAGTCGATAGCGCCAACAAATAAGCCGCGACGGGATGGATGCTTCTGTGATAGAAAGCTTTAACAATTGTGATTATGTTGATTGCATAAACACTACTAGATCCCGAGCTAGCGAAGATGGTAATCAGCACATGTTCTTTCAAAGAGAATGGCCCCGGATTCAACGAAAAAGACCAGGTTGTGAAAGGGACTTGAATTGGTTTTGTGGGAAGTGTTGCAGCCATAAGTTTCCCAAGTGGGAGGGCAATGATCTGAGCTGAGACAGAAGTGATTTTCAAAGGATTGGTTCTGTAGCCTAAAAACTGGTTCACAAATGCAAGGAGAATACATGATGCTAACCCTAGAACCCATGTCCGGAATGTTAGCGCTGGTTGAGAAGGGTCATCAGTGATCGAAACTGTTAGCCTCACTTGCTCAATAGGACTATCATTAATGTTATATTCATCACTTTGTACATCCTCTATGACCCTATTTTGAGATACTCCTCCACTTGATATCTCAGCTTCCTAATCCATGAAACAAAGCAAAAGGTTTTTTTTTTTTAAGGAACAAAACAACAATCATTCATTAGGTCACGTATGGATAAACAACATAATTAAGTGATTATACCATAAACGCTTATCATATAATTTATGTATAAGTTATTCCTATAACAAAAGATAAAACAAAGTCAAATTATGTTCAATATAAACTATAAGTTGTTTTCATACGTGATGTTATAGAGCTTATGAACATGTCATAAGTTGTTTCTATAAGTTCTCTCAAACAGTCTCACATGTGGTTATACTACTATAGACAAGTTCAATAATTCAATTCAAACCGAATAAAAAGTAAGTGCATGCATTATATTATTGGAGTTGGAGAGTGAAAGTAGGTACCTTTTCCAAGTCAAGAAGAGGGGTGGTAATAGACATACAATTCTCTGAAGAGAGAGGTGATGAATCCTTCTTCATTGTTGCTAATGTAAACTAAGAATTCTAAATATTAAACACAGAGAGAGGGATTTGAAGTTGAGCAAGATGCAGTCAGAATTTACGTACTGGAATATATATGTACAGACACACACACACACATGTTAATTTCAAACTTAGTTGTATTGAATAGACGTGTGAACTTCAATGTTGCTGCATGAACCTAGACAGGATTCTAGTCTTTAGGAGTTCAATTAGATCGTGTGAATTAATGTTGAATTTGAAACATTAATTTCATGATTGGTATTTGTCTTTAGAAGGAAGGTAAGTTAGTTTGCCACCAATTTGATTAGATGGGGTAGCATACATTACTTTAGAAGGACATTAACAAAAATGAATGACATATTAAATTTATATGACTATTTCTCAACAAAAAAATTAAATAATATGACTAGGTTATTTAAGGAGTATCATGATCATAATATGCCTATGCTTGTAACATTTTTTTGTAAACAGCAGACTGTTGACACCAAAAATGAAATATTTGGTCGAACTCATGATTATGTTTTCGACAAGGCAGATGGGTTATTTCGACATGTTGTAAAGTGCAAAGGGATTTCGACCAATAACAGACAGACTTCGACACACCGCAATTTCGACCAAAGACAAGGAGAAATAATTCGAAGTTGCAATTGGAGCGCATGGCGGGAAACAAGGATGAAGTGCATTGAAGATTATTTCCTAGTGTCTTAGTGCATTTAAGTTATTTTCTAGTGTCTTAAGAAGTTATAGGAAGTTATTTCTACTTTTAATATAGACCATAGGATTTAGTGGTAGTGTTCTCTACAAGGTCTATATATATATATATATATATATATATCAGTTTGTAATAATAACAATGGGTTGATTTCTTGATTTCTGAAACTCTAACACCCCCGCCACGGAGCATATGGGTTCACGAGTGTATGGATTGACAGATTCCAACTACCCTTTACATTCCTGCAATTTAATATCAATGTTCTTGTTTTATTTTCCTTTTCATCTTTCTTCTTTTTTTTCTTCATTTTAACATGCTCACTTGAGCAATTTTCTATCTTGTTGTCATGAGACAACTTGTTATTACAAGATGTTGGAAGCAATTCTGACATTAATGTTCTTAAAAGATGCATGAAGTTATGTCATAAACCGGGATACTTGAACGATCCCCTTTAAAAATACATTTGTTACCATTGATGGCAAATGAAGTTTACGTTACTAAAAATCGGTGTAAACACAGACCTACTATCAAGTGCTACGTGAAACTCTCATTGCAGCGTTTAAAGAATCCAAATTTATTCCACTCACACAAACTTTGTAATTTATTAACAATTTTTCTTTTTAAAAAATCATGTTTTGGTTTTTCATTTGACTTTACCAGCACTTTTTATATTGAGAAATTTTACACCTAACCGACAGTTAACTAAGATTTTAATTATTATAATTATTTTATAAATAGTGTTGGAATTCAAATGTGAGTGAACCCACTTCGATTAGAAATGGAAGAGATATTAGCCTTTGGTATCCCATGATATTCACACAACTGAAATACAATATACATTGAGTTTAACTTCTCGGAAATATTATGCATTCGAACTTAGTATACAAATAAATAGGAGCCCATTTTACATCAAAATTTAGGCAGAAAAGATTCATGATCTCAACGAGCTATTTTAATCTTCAAACACTTGGCTGTGACTTCCCATACATTGGTGGAAGTGGGTGACATTTAGCATGGGTAAGGGGAGTTGCTTCCCACCATAGGAAAGTTTTTTTTGACCATTAGATTAAAGAGGAGTACTGATTTTATCATGGATGGCCTACACCTTCTTTTTTTTTCTTTCTCTTTTACACTATTTCGTTTTTGTTAAGATCTGGAATTTTAGACACATCCCTGCTGTGCCACCTCCGTCTTGCCTCCGACCATCCTCACGTTGCTCCGACCTCTATCTTATCTCCGATTGTTTCAAATGTCTCAGATTTGATGAACCGAGGGTCTCCAAGTTTTCTCCATTATTGAGAAGTTTGGAGTAATGGGTTTGAATAGTTTTTGTGAATTCATACTTGTTGGCTTGTTCTTGTTGTGGTGTCAGTGGTGTAGTAACTGGGACCATCGAAAACCACCATTTTTATTACTTAAACTAGTTAAGGATGTTGGTCCTAAAAATCTAAGCTTAAATGGTATAATAAGATTAACACAAAAGAAACAAGTAGATTAATGGGTCATGCTTTTTATCCTCTACCATTTCAAATAAAGAACAAAACAACTAGTAAAGTTTTCTCTTTTTCTTCATCTTTTGTTCTTGCTTTTAAAGGATTGATCATGAATGTCTTAGACAAGTTCTAAGAGTTTAGTCACTCTGTTAAGTCATACCATTTGAATCACTACTCATGGAGATTGAATGAGGGTGACGAGTGTGGTAAAGCAACAGAAATTTCAGATGGTGGGATTGCTGCAAAAATTCGAGATGGTGAGATTCCTGCAAGGGTGGGTGAGAGAGAATGAGATGGAGGAGAGTGAAAAAAATCTTGTGTTGAGTGTCTATGATAAAAGTATGTTCCTTATTTAATCTAATGGTCAAAAAAAAATTTCTCATGGTGGAAAACAACTCCCCTTTCCCATGCTAAACCTCACCGTGGAAGTGTGGTTATTAGCTGTTAAAACAATGTGTGCTTGGTAGCATCACTTTTCTTTTGTCAATATTTGGTAGCATCACTTTAAAACAGCCATAAATATAATTCTACTAAAACAAAAATCTCATTAAACAAGATTGTGTTGCAACATCTTGTCCTTACATTTGCTAACAGATTATCAAATTTTCTTTAGGAAAAGCTTTCAAAAATTTATCATTCAACCAAATTTTGTATTATGTAAAACTCAACCTGGACCATGACTGAAACACCAAGGAATGCAGGCAGAGACAACAGACAAGTGATAAGTGAGAATTAGGATTACACGGAACTACAAAACCATGGTGTGTAATTTTTGGTGATACTAGAAACTCAAAACCTCAGGATCGTTACAAGTACAACATTATTTTCTACTCTGCATAGAAAACACTAATAACAGATGCTATCATCATACATCTAATTCATTTATTACTTCAAAAACTCATCCTCCCAACAAGTACTGCAAAATTAAGAAGTAAAAATGCCAATGATGATGAACAACAGAATAATACATCAAATAGTCAATCCTCACTAGTCACTAGAAATGTGCTTTCGTCCCAAATCAAAAGTTGGTGGGAATAAAACATATACGCAGAAAGCCTCTAAACATGGAAGTTCGTTGTGAAAATTATTTGAATATGAGAGCATCACGTCCAGGCCCAACACCAATGTAGTGAATAGGGACACCAACGAGTTCTTCTATCCTTTCCACATACAATTGGGCAGCTCTTGGAAGGTCAGAATAGTTTCTGATGGAAGAAATGTCGGTCTTCCATCCAGGAAGCGATTCATATTCCACCTAAAACACGAAACCATGCAACCATTAGAAAGAACATTATACATTCCCGAGAAATCAACGACAGCTTTTTTTACTCAACCAATGACACTTATAATTCTTGAATAACCTTTTCTGTTTATACATCAGTAAAATACATATAAACACTAGCTTATGTAATCAATGACTTGAATGAAGGTGGTGGAAAGGGAAAGATAATATTTACCTTCAATTGCTCGAGAAGACGGAGATCTGATGGGAATGATTGGACTGGGGTGCCATCAGCATGTTTATAGGAGACACCCAATTGTATTTCATCAAGATCAGACAAAACATCCAACTTCGTGAGATTCAATGATGAAAAACCGTTGATCTGACATGAGTAACTTAAGGCAACTATATCCAACCAACCACATCGTCGAGGACGGCCAGTAGTTGTGCCAAACTCCTGCCCAGCAAATCTGAGGAGATCACCTCCTGGACCCAAAATTTCAGTTGGAAAAGGACCAGAACCAACTCTTGTAGTGTAAGCTTTCACCTGCACATCCAAAATAAATTCATGAACCATTCAGCCAGTGTTAATTAAATCTGCTTAAATTGTTTACATTATCTATGTTGGGGGGAAAAGGCACTTGAAGTTCCTGATCTAAAAGTAAATTTCAAAATAAACAACAATAACTTATGAGAAGCAAGGCTTTTTCTTAGGGATGATAATTCAATCAAAATAAAAAAAATTAAAAAAGAAAAGAACACCAACGACTCCAACAAACAGTAGTAGATAGTATTCACTTACCACTCCTACTAAATCACCAATTACTCTTGGAGCAATACCAAGACCAGTGCATATCCCGCCTGCTGATGGGCTAGAAGAAGTAACAAAGGGATAAGTGCCAAAGTCAATGTCCAACATGGTTGCTTGTCCTCCTTCAACCAAGATCTTCTTCTTTTGTGTAATAGCTTCATTCATGACATGCACAGTATCGGCAATGTAGGGTTCCAACCTTTCAGCATATCTCTTATATTTCTCAACTTCTTCCCTTAGCACGTCTGGACCATACTTAAAATCTTTGAACCTCAATGCTGCATCTGATAACAAAAGATCAAGCTTCTGAGGTAAAGTCTCCATGTACCGCAAATCACCAACTCTAATCCCATTACGGTTAGCTTTGCTGGAGTAGCACGGTCCAATGCCCCTCTTGGTGGTGCCAATGAAAGATTTAGAAAGCTCAGCTTCTCTCAGACCATCCACTGTTTGGTGGAAATCAAACAATAGGTGGGCTCTATCAGATATCAATATCCTTCCCTTGCAAGAGACCCCATTTGACTCCAAGTTATCAATTTCTTGAAACAACCCCGGCAGGTGTACTACAACACCATTCCCAATAACACACAGTGTATCCTCATTAAGGATACCAGAAGGAACAAGATGAAGGGCAAACTTTTTCCCCTCAGCATTATAAATAGTATGCCCAGCATTAGCTCCACCCTGAAAAAAATTAATCACAAATCATCAGTGCAAAATAACATGAACAAAGGAGCATTAGATAATAATGCCAAGGAAGAGGGTGGGACTAAAAATCAAATCATCCACCAACACCAAATGAAACCAAATCCTGCAAAATATAGTAAATTGTAAAAGTCCACCTTACAGTAATCAAGTACATCAATCAAAATCTTCACTAGCCTACCAACTACTTGGAGCCAATTTAGATAAACTTTTAATACACACTAACAATAACAAAAAAAGGAAGTCAAATTGATAATGCATAAGTTGAAATCTCCTTTAGCACCTCCAGCTCCTTCATCTAGGGTTTTATTAGAATTAGAACTTGGGTTGGGCCTAACTAAACCTTACAAAATCGGTTCAGAATCGCTCTACGATCCCCTCAATTTTACTCAAAAGCCCCTCAATTTATCGAATCGTGGCTCACAATCAGCTTTTTCCATTGGATCGTAACTCCAACTTTTTCAGGGGTTGAGCAATCCAAGGGGCACATAGAGCAACTGTCAAACTGGTTTGTAAGGTGAGGACTGCCTCTTGATTATAAACACATGTTCAAGCCTTATCTCTTCCAATGTGGACTCAACAGTTTCATAAAAATCAATAAACTTATATAAGTGTTTTGACCTAGATTTTGACCTAAACACTCATCACAGTGGAAAAAATCCAAATTATTCCAAAAAAATTACTCATATATTTGAATTTATCAATGAACCTAGCACATAATGTATCAAGCAACATGCAGAAACAAATCCATTCAATCACAAAGCAAAAAGTGAAAATCAATCAACCCTAAAACAAACCTACCATCATCATCATTTCACAATTTCATTGAAATCTAACCATGACCCACGATTTGAATCATATCAAAAAGCGTTTAAAACTGAAAAAGAAACGAACTTTAGAGAGAAGGGAGAAAGTAACAAAACCTGACAACGAGCAACAATTTCGAAGTGTTGAGCTAAGATATCAACAAGCTTTCCCTTACCCTCATCACCCCATTGACAACCCAGAACGCCGGAGACTTGGCTAAGCGACTCGAGTCGACGGAGGGAAGAATCGGCGGCGGCGAGTTTGGTCGGAGGTGGCGCAACTGGCTTTGCGGCACAAACGACGACGTTTCGAGGGTAGCGATTGTGGAAAGTAAAGGATCGTTGAGGCTGATGAGTGCATATTGCGTGAGAATCGAGACGCAGTGATGAGATACTCATTGCAAGTGCAACACAGTGAAGTGAAGTGAAGTGAAGAGAAGCAAGTAAAGCAGCGTTGAATAGACGCACACGCTCAATAAGAAGGGTTGTCTTGTGTTTACCAACTAGGCTTTTGCCACATTCAATCAATTTTACGTATATTTTTTATTTTTATTTTATGAATTCATTTACCCCTCCAAAAAAAATAACTATATACATTTAATCTCTAAAAAAAAAAAAAATCTACGGTTGTATCTCAAAATCCTTATCCATTTGACTTCGGAATAGTAGTTGTTATTACTTGCATTGACTATAGTTTTTTGGTAGCTCGTTAATGGCTTGGAGCGAGATCCTAAGGAATCTCTTTTATTTGATTCTCTAACGCTTTTTGGCATCTTGTTTGATTTGGGAGCTTTTAGTGGTTAATTGGTGTTCGAGATTTTATATCCTTTTAGGAGCTCATTGGCTTCTTGTTGATGTATTTGTGTTGTCAAGGGGTTTTGTCTTCTAAAAACATTCTTGTTGTTGGATATCTTTTTAGCATTTTTTGTGCTTCTTGGTTTTTAATAAAATCTTATTTTTCTTCTTAAAAAAAAACTATATACAGTTACCATCCTTAAAAAAACTATATAAAAAAACTATATGCAGTTAATCTCTCCAAAAAAAGCTATATACAATTAACATCCTAAAAAAAAAACTATATACATTTAATCTCTAAAAAAAACTATATACATTTAATCTTTAAAAAAAACTATATACAGTTTTTTTTAAAGATGTATACGGTTAACCTCTCAAAAAAAAACATTTAAGTATTATACGGATCGAAAAACCAATCAAATAGGGGGCTGAATTTTTTAATAGATAGATATTATGTAAAATTTATTTGTAATATATGTTGACAGAAATCTATTAGAATATAAAATATTCATCAAAATTACATCGCTGTAAAACTATTTTATACTGATTTTTTATCGGAACTATTTTACACGATCATAATTGTCATACCCCAATTTTTGACCGAAGACGTCACTGACACGCGTCGTTCGACTCTACGTTCGTACGTCGTCTGACCCTGATCGACCTCCGTATTTCAGTAAAAATTTCGGCAGAAAGGTAT
>Ga0315915_1000658_pt1 | contig 37518 bp, 17 predicted proteins | sample MpolbnodulesMG_FD_207738 | JGI IMG/M metagenome (GOLD analysis project Ga0315915, IMG submission 207738) | Medicago polymorpha root nodule microbial communities from Los Angeles, California, United States - branched nodules | ecosystem: Host-associated > Plants > Roots > Nodule | place: USA...
AGAATGCAGAAAAATCATCCTCAAGATCTCATCATTGGTGATCTTGATCAAATGAGGTTGTCTCTAATTCCTGCTTTGTGTCCAAGTTTGAACCTAAAAATGTGAAGAAACCCTCACTGACGAATTTTGGATTGAGGCTATGCAAGAGGAACTTAATCAGTTCAAAAGAAGTGAGGTGTGGGATTTAGTTCCTAGACCAGATGGCATAAATGTTATTGGAACAAAATGGATCTATAAGAACAAGTCAGATGAAAATGGGACAGTTACTAGAAACAAAGCAAGACTTGTTGCTCAGGGGTACACTCAGGTAGAAGGGTTAGACCTTGATGAAACTTTTGCTAGGTTAAAATCCATAAGGTTACTTTTGGGAGTGGCTTATATTCAGAAGTTCAAGCTGTTCCAGATGGATGTGAAAAGTGCGTTCCTAAATGGATACTTACATGAAAAGGTCTATGTTGAACAGCCTAAAGGATTTACTGATCCTAACTTTCCTAATCATGTGTACAAACTGAAGAAAGCTCTGTATGGCTTGAAACAAGCTCCCAGGGCATGGCACGAAAGACTTACAGAATTCCTAGTCAATCAAGGATACAGAAAAGAAGGAACAGGCAAGACTTTATTTGTTAAGGAGAAGAAATGGAGACTTATGATAGCACAGATCTACGTTGATGACATTGTGTTTGGTGGGATGTCGAACCAGATGGTCCTACATTTTGTTCATCAGATGCAGTCTGAATTTGAGATGAGTCTTGTGGGAGAATTGACTTACTTTCTTGGTCTTCAAGTCAAGCAGATGGAGGACACTATATTTATTTCTCATAGTATGTATGCAAAGAACATAGTAAAGAAATTTGGCTTGGACAATGCTAGTCAAAAGAGAACACCAGCAGCCACTCACTTGAAGTTGACAAAAGATGAAAATGGTGTTGCAGTTGATCAAAGCATGTACAAAAGCATGATTGGAAGTCTATTATACCTTACTGCAAGCATACCTGATATAACCTTTGATGTAGGGGTGTATGCAAGATATCAAGCAGAGTCAAAGATGAGTCATCTAACTCAAGTGAAAAGAATTCTGAAGTACATCAATGGCACTAGTGACTATGGAATTTTGTACTCTCACAGTGAGAATTCCAGGTTAATTGGGTATTGTGATGCTGACTAGGCAGGTAGTGCAGATGATAGAAAAAGTACTTCTGGAGGCTGCTTCTTTCTTGGGAATAATCTGGTATCTTGGTTCAGAAAAAAAAACAAAATTGTGTGTCTCCATCAACAGCTGAAGCAGAGTATATAACAGCTGGTAGTAGTTGCTCTCAGTTAGTTTGGATGAAGCAAATGTTGGAAGAATATGATGTTAAACAAGGAGTTCTAACATTGTAGTGACAACCTAAGTGTTATTAACATCTCAAAGAACCCAATACAACATAGCCAGACAAAGCACATAGACATACGACATCACTTTATCAGGGATCTTGTTGAAGAGAAGATTATGACCCTTGAGCACGTGACTACTGAGGAACAACTGAATGACATTTTTACAAAGGCTTTGGATGTCAAACAATTTGAGAAGTTAAGGAGCAAGCTGGGCATTTGCTTACATGAGGAGTTATAGCAATTAATGTATAAAGACTCTGGTATTATAGCTTCATTCTATTGTTCTTGGAATTTAGCTTCTGGTACTTTTAGTCTTGATCCATGCTTCTCTCATCTTTTATTTTGAAATATTCTATGGCTAAAAAGGGGGAGTAAAAGAGAGCCATGTCTATATTTATTCCTTTGGATGTATACCAGGTTGTATGTATGTCTTCTGAGTATGTTTATCTGCATGTGTATGCTTGTGAAGACCTCCTGGTAGGTGTGTTTGTATGATAGCTGAATTATCATTATGTATGCCTGAGTATGTTAGCAGATAATGTGCCAGTAGATGTTGAAACATATGTGTATGCTTCTGAGCATAATTGCCTTCTATTTGAAGTATTCCTTATGTCTCTGAAGTTCTTCCTGATGGCTGGATGTGTTTTTGATGTGCCATAAAGCATTCTGGTGTAGTATGCATGTTTTCAGGGGGAGTGTGTATGGGTTTAGTAATCACTATATGGTTGCATCTTTAAGGGGGAGTGATTTTATGAGGTGTGCTGCAGTTGCTAGTCTTTATGGAAATTTATTTTTTCCATCTCGCTGGATGTTTGGTTGAATGTTGGAACATTATAGCTTCTGCATGTTTGGTGGGAATTTTTTTTTCCCTTTTGTTTCCGTTGCTGCAAGTCTCTGATTTTCTAGTTTGATACCTCTTTCTCTTATCTGCGTATTTCCATGTGATGAAATTTTGTGAAAATATTGGAAGTAGATTTTGAGATCTGTGATAAACTTCTTCTAGTCTTGAAGATTATGATGTGACTGAAGAACTATAGTTGTGGTATCTGTTAGTAATCTGAGCATGTGTACCCTTCTTCATGGTTGTATGTTTGTGATGATTGAAGAAAAGGTTGCGTGTTATCTATCTGCTTTGATTGGACTGGCCTTGGGTTGTTTTAGCCGAAAATTTGTCAAAGGGGGAGATTGTTGGATATTTATATGTTGGGTTCACTTTTGCCTAAAACAAATATTCAAGTGTGATGTTGGACACGATGTTCCAACATCCTGGCATGGGTTTAGTGTGCCCTGTACCTTGCCTTGATTTATGCACACGTTTATTTATTTAAGGAATCCACACCTTATTTTCTTGTTGGTTAAGATGCGTGTTTTTAGTACAGAATCAGATCGTTTGTGATTTCCTGAAGGAGTGCTATCTACTTAGGAAAGTTTGAAGGTGATCAGAATGTTCCTAAAGATGTGCCTACATTTTAGGACTTTCCTTATCTGGTTCTGACTCTTGAGAAACGGATCACCGTTTGTTCTGAAGCCCAACAAGTTGCTCTGACACGTATTGATTCAGTATTTAAACAAGACTACAAGACCTAAATCATTATTCAATCCGTCATCTGAAGAATAGATCAATTAGGGTTTTGAGTTTGTTATTTGTGAGCCTTTCGTGTATCATCTCGATGCATGCTTAGGACTGTGTTTGTGTTGTAATTTGTTCACTACTCTAAAGCTTTTAAGCAAAGATTTAGATAGTTTGTGTACTACACCAAAGTTGTGAAGCACGGTTGTAGGTAGTTTGTTTGAAGGTAACTTCACTTGATTTGTTTGTGTCTGTAATCTGATAATCACAGGAGTTGTGGTTAATTGTAGGGAGTGAGATGGGATCTCAGATCTAGGAGTTCCTAGGTTGAAGTCAATATGGGTAGGTCCTAGGTCTATAGTGTAAACAAGGAGTTTGCTGAGAGCTATAGAATAAGGACTACACTAGTGAATTTCCTTCCTGGCTTGGTAGCCCCCAGAGTAGGTGACGTTGCACCGAACTGGGTTAACAAACTCACTGTACCATTTACTTTCTTGTCAGTTATCTTGCTTTATTTTGTTTATGTTTGTTAGCTTAATGTTCTAAACATTTCATACGACATCTATTTTCTGTGACTGGTGTTGAAACATTGCATAGAACATCTTAAGATTAACGTGCTAGAATTTCATAAATCATCATCTAATTTGAGGTAAAAAGATGAGCTTAAAGTACAAGTAAGTGTCTTAAACTCAAGGAAATGTATGTAGATATTTTTTTTAATCTAATGATAAAAGAATATTTATGTCCATGATTGCCGGAAATTATATAAATATGTTTTGGCTTGGTGATAAATTGCAAGACAATATAAATTGAAATTTCTATGTGGTGATCGTTTGACTATAATTTGAGATGTGTCTATGAAAGTTTGATTTCTTAAATTCTTAATAATGAATCGTAGGTTTGAGACCTTCATGTTAAGCTTCTTGGTGTTATGGTTATATTTATACATCTATGAAGAAAAAAAACCTTTATGGAATTTATATAATAAGTGAAGGCAGAAATTTTATAACTACATGTTAGGAAAATTATCTTACAAATTATGGAGTTTTCTATCGATATTTCGTGGACTAAACATGACTACTTTTACCGTTGCTTCAGTTCTAAAATTACGAACTTTTATGGTTTGTTTAATTTAATTTTTTAGACTATACCATGATAGCTAAAAATCAAAATAAATTTATGTGTGTGATTATGGATATGTTTCTATATATCCATAAATATCCTATTATCTTTGGGGTATGCATGTTTTAATAAACTTGCAAAGTAATAAATTTTATTGTATAATTAACAAGCTAGAAACTTTTTGAGTTGATTGTATTGTTGATGAATTTATATGGTTATATATAATTCATGTTTAACTTTATGTTACATGCATGTTAAGGGGAAAGACCTGTGGAAAATAAAATAAAATTATAAGAGTAGGAGGGTCATTCTCTTAACGTAAATTACTTAAATGTAGGGGTTATGAGAAGAAGAACAAAAACAATTTTGTGAATGATGTTTATTCTACTTTTACTCTTGTTATTTTTGAATGTGCGCCAAACTTTTGAAACAAGGGAAAGTAGAAGGATTAGAAGAAGGAAAAAAAATTCTTGTGGACATAGAATGTATAATTTTCCTCTTTTAATAAGAGTAGAAGATGTTGATAAATTATGAATAAAAAACTATGATTAAGATAATTTCACTTTTCCATGAGTATGTTTGGGTTAACCAAACTTTTTTTTAGAAGGAAAGGTTAACCAATGCTATTTTATTATTATTTAAAATATAAATAAGGTATTAAATGTGAACTTGAAACTAGTGAGTACGCCTTAAGGTAGCAATCTCATGAATAACAAGTGGAATTTTAAAAGATAGTTTCTCAATTTGTGTGAGAGATAATTGATTGTGTTATGGATTTTATGAATTATATTATACATGATATTGCATGTTGTATATAAATAGATGAAGTATATGAATTCATAATCTCAACGGTGATTATTTAAATGATCAACTATTTTTTCTAATCTATTCAAATGATGTTGTTGTCTGGATATCATGTTCTTCTAATAGTTGATCTTAGAAGGATTGAATAGTGTAAAATGGATCTCAAATAAAGACGAGGTAGGTTCCATTGTGAAGTACTTATTTATCTTAGGGTTAAATATTTTTTTATCCCTAAAAATATACCAAATTTTCGTTTTAGTCCCTCTAAAATTTTCCTTCAACTTTTAGTCTCTGCAAAATTTTCAATCACTACTTTTGGTCTCTATTTTCAAATCAAATTTTGTATGTTTTAATGATACTACTGATCCAATGAGCAATGGTTGTGAGTATAATGACATTCAAGTACCACTATTTGTCTCCTTAAATCTCCATTACCAGAACGTTACATAAAGAAGAAGAAAAACCAAACATTCAATCCATCAGTTCTCATTACCATTAATGCCTTTTATATTGTTGATAAATCCTGCAACGGAAATATGAGGCTATACATCCAGTCTATGCAACTTGCATTGATGACAGTTAGTCATTCACTATTTTTAGTGTCATTTTCCTGATATTTTGAGTTCACAAACAAGTTTAAGCAACAAAGAAAACAAGAAAAATAGAAGATTTTGAAGAAAGCAAAACCGTGTCACGATTGTTGAAAACGTGTCACGATTTGGAGCATAGGATGAGGTTCATTCGACATTGGTTAAAACTTGTCACGATGGCTATTTCGTGACACGATTTTAAGGACATGTGGCACAAGGAAAGAAATGAAAGCAAGAGAAAATATAATCAAAAAGAGCAAAACAAGAGGTGACAAAAAGCAATTAAGAATTCATATTAAAGATTGGGCTTGAGAAAATCAAAGGAAAGAAAATCGTCACATGCTTGTGGAGAAAGAAAGGAACTAGGTTACATACCTATATAAAGAAAGCTAGTTGTGCACACTAGGGGAAATTCACATTACGGCTGGTACAGGAACACGTTTTTGGTGTAACGGTTTTGGAGAACAAAAACATTACGCAGCCCGAGAGAGAGGAAGGCACATGAAACAACATCAACAGTAGCTATTGAAAAGAAATTGCGGAGCAAAGCCGACAATGACGGAACTCTATCGGTTTATTTTCTTTACCATGTTGTTTATTTGTTTGATCATGTCTAGCTAATTTCCTTTGATTAGGTCATGAGATGAATCTGATGTACACTGTTTGAACCATGTTGCTGTGAAACTCTGTTTCATATATGAATATCAATCTAGTTTTATTCAATTCAATTGTTCTTAATACTTTTTATATACTAATCACATATAAATATGAATTCGTGAGAATGAATGACTACTGACCATAGCTTTCAACTTAGACCTAATTGAATTGTTCAAATAAACAGGGTTAGTCTAGGAATGGATAATCGTTTATTTGTGATATTAAGTTAACGTTCTTAAAACCTTCAAAGAATATTAGATCACCTAAGGAATTAGGGACTGTAATCTGAGAAGAGGGTCCTAAGTCAAGGGATTGATTAAGGCTATTTTAGTTAACCATCGTGAAACTAGAGGAGTATTCATTGGAAATAGGTGCAGTGTACCAAACAGGGAACATCAGAGGATTCGAAAGACCTAATCTCATCTCTCCATATATTTTCAAAACAATCTTTATTTTCCGTTATTTTTATGCAATCAAACCTACTCCTTCGGACACTAAAATAATTTACACATCTTAGATAATAACTTTATTGCTAATTTGAGATTAACACAGTCCTCGTGGATACGAACTTTTAATTTACTACTTCGATAGTTTTAGTGCACTTGCTAAAAGTCAATCATCCCTCCCCAGAAAACACTTGCGCCACCGTGCGCAATTTATTATCGGATAAATCATACAAGCGGCGAAACATGTCACAGATTTAGCTATCATACTCGCCGTAGCATGCATTAGGCGACAAATTACCTAGCGAAATATTTCCTAGCTAATTGGCAACTAATAATTATAAATTCCTCGCTATTTCCAAACTAATGCCTAGCAAAATACCATTCGAAATTTAAGTTTCCTAACTATTTGGCTAGGATATTGCCACAATAATTTTAAAGTAAATCTCAAGCAGCAAGGTCCTAGCAATTTTGTAGTTTCCTCCTAGCTAATTATATTTATATTTTTTTCTTTTACCTTTATAGTGTATTTAAACAAAAAATTAAGCTAGATTGTAAAAAAAAATATTTAAAATTTGATTACCAATTGAAAATTAGGCATTGATTCACAATTAGTAATTATTAAACCATTAACAATAATATATATGTGTGTGCGCTCGCGCGTGCGTGCCATCACAATTAATCAAACGGTCAATTAGCACCTATTTCCTAACGTCCAATCGTTTCAATAACAACACACTATTACTAGTAAGTAACAACACATTTGCATAGCACCAAAGCACTATTTGTGAGATATACACAACAATATAACTATACAAAGTCAAGGAAAGAAGATAAGAAGGGATGCTTCAACTGCAAGAAACCCGGTCACTTCATTGTTGATTGTCCGGATTTGCAGAAAGAGAAATCAAAGGAGAAACTTAAAAAGTCAAACTTAAAATCCAACAAGTTCAGAAGGCAGATTAAGCAGAGTCTGATGGCCACTTGGGAAGATTTAGACAATGAATCAGGGTCTGAGAAAGATGAAGCTAAAATTCCTAGAACTAAACTTATTGAGTCTCTTAAAGAACTTCTCAATCATTTTGAAACTAGATCCAAAGAGTTGAAAGAGTTAAAAGAAAGATATGTAGCTTTGTTAAAACTATATGAATCAACTGTTGGATATGGAAAATATTGAAGCTGAAAATAGATATTTTAAACAAATGACTGGTGAGTGGTCCAAGAAACCCTTAAGTAAACATGATATTGACAGAAGAAAAGTAGCTTCTATGATTTATAGCATATATCAGAACAATGGTAGAGGACTTGGATTCACAGAAGGGAAACCTAGTGAAACTAATTCAAAATCATGTTCTGATTGCATAAAGAAGGTTTGAAAACTTATTTTGTGCCAGAAGTTGATAAATCTGAAGTAGTGATCCAGTCAAAACCTGAAGCTTCTGATTATAAGTTTGAGGTTGTGATTACAGGTCATCTTACGTTATCCTTAACATGTTTTTCAGTCATTTTTAGTAGGTTTTACCAGCAGAACAAAGAAGTATTAGAACAATTGATGAAGAATAATATGGAAGCCTCTAGAATAATAAAGAATAATGTAGAAGTTCTAGAATACTATGGAATAATAAGGAAGCTACTAGACACTCTACTAAATAAAATAAAGGCACTAGAGAAATCTTAGCTTTTCTAGATCCTTCTAGTCTTATGAACTAGAGTATCCATGTTTCTAGGCCTTTCTTTGTAATTAATATTTCTAGATAATTCTAGTTTGTAATGTAGAGCCTTCCTAGAGTAGTATAAATAAGGCTCACCACCAAGTGTTTAGGCATACTGAAGGATACTCAAATATTGAAGAATTCAATAATAACAACTTTCTTTGAGAATATTAGAGTGTTTCTCTATTTTCTCTACCTTTCCTTTTGTCTCTGAGCCAACAATTGTCTATGATTTCATGACATTTGTAATGTTTTCTATATTTGAGTATGTAATTCTACTATTCCAAAAACATAGCAATTTTAGGGTGTTTTTGATGTAATTCACAAAGAAATCATACAAATCGCAAATCAAGAACATCTGAAGATCAGTGAAGACCTTGGGAAGATCAAGAATGAAGATTCAAGAGGCCTCAAAAGACTTTACAGAGGGAGAAATTATGTTCCCAGGTCCCAAGACATCTTATATGGGAGCAAACACCCAAAATGACGAAAAACTGGAGATATAGGCATCAGATGCACTCACATGCACCCCGAACATGATCCATGCGCCTAGAGCATGGATTTTCTGCTCTCACATGCGCCTAGAGCATGTGTTGTGCGCCCCGAGCATTGCCTAGTGCATGCCAAAACTGCTTTTTGCTACTTTTTAGTGGGAAAAAATCCAGTTTTTGGGCCCAACTTCAGGTGGAAACTCTCCCTATAAATACTGCATTCCTCATTCACAATTTCTCATTCAGAACGAAGAGGTTAAAGAGGAAGGCAAGCACTATGATCTTCCACAGAGGAGTTTCTCTCTCCTCACTCCATGTTTCTTTAGGGTATGTTTTATTTCTTTTGTAATTTGTCTTTGGTTACCATGAGTAACTAAATATTTTTAGGCTAGGGTTCTAAGATGAACCTCTGTTTTATTTGTTGGATATTTATTTAATTTAAATTCCTTATTCAGTTATTTTATATTCGTTATTTAGTTTTGTTGTCGTGCGTAAGATTTGTCTCCTTTGGAAATACCCCTAATTTAGTCACATAGGTAGTGACAGGGCCTAATATTGATATTTATATCTGTTTAACTAGGAAGTAATTAATTAGTAACTAGTGAAACAAACCAAAAGCAAGTGTACCATGATAGTAAGTACTTAGGCAGACGACATACCTATTATTCATGAACATCTGTTGAAAATAGATAGTAAGTAGTTGGTAATTAAGGAAACTATGAGTCTACAACTTAAATCAGCCCAGTAACTCCACTCTCTTTCCTTAGTAAGGTAGACGCTGATAGAGCTTCCCGTTTGTAGAACTAATAAAATAGAATGTGTTATGTACTTCTAAGACTCATAGATGAGGAAACCTTTAGGAACACTGGTCATCTTACCTTTGGAAATTTAGGAACCTTACTAAGTTTTTGTGACTCAGGAATTGTTTGTGCCCAACTGCAGAGACTTATATATCGAGTCGATTAGTATCATAATGGATGTAAAAGCTCTCAAAATACATATATTAATTTGATACTACCATCTAAATATTTCATTATATTTCTTTTAAATGTTTAATTAATTTCTAATATTTATGTAGCATAAATATGTTTTTTTTAAATGCACATATAAACTTTAAATATATATAATCAACTTTTTTTTCCTTCTAATTTCTAATTTTATTTTAACATATTTTTTTCAAATATTTCAAATTTAAAAATATTATTTTATTTTTTATGCACGTGACCTCTCTCATGTTAATTTCCATAATTTTATCTTTGAAAAATTAACTTTTTTTTTCATCTATCGAAAATATCTCAACAAAATGCACCAAATTTCAGTCACATGCAAATTTCAATATAGTATCTTTATATTCGAAACTTTAAATAGAGTTTAATTGCTTTTTACCTTTTAGCTACATATTTATATTCAAATTTTAACTACAAAATAATTTGATTCAATAAGTTTAATTTTTATTTTTTAAAATATTATTTAATTTATAATTGCTTATTAACAATTTTTAATTAAAAAATTGATGTTTTATATAGTATAAATATCTTTACATCAATTACACGTCTTAATTATCATTATAAATTGCGTGTAGAGATACCATTATTTCTACATCTGTATCCATTAATTTTATTTTTTTTGAACAAGCAAAAATTGAATATATTAACACTAACAAAGTAGTGTCCTTTACACAAGGCATACCAAGAAAACCACTAAAATTTACAAACAGTCAGTCAAAAGTTTCAAAATAAATTAGCCAATGTCCAAACATACAAACGAGCTCGACCAACACCGTTGAAAGCCATAAACAAAATTGGCAATCTTTGCTTTCAACCACCAAAAGGAATAAAACTTAACTTTATCCAACAATTGTGGCATGGAACATTCTAAATTCTTAAATAATCTATTATTACGTTCATTACATACCACCCACACACAAAGGAGCCAAATAAGCTGCAAGAATGAGCTCCAAGCTTTCAAACCACATGTTGAATAAATAAATTGACTGAAGTAATCTAAAAGAACCTGAGTATCCGCACCCGAGAAACCAATCCATGACCGCACTAACTGCCAAAGAGAGCCAAAGGTACTGCAAGTGAGAAATAAGTGTTGAACAGACTCAACCTGACCACATCCGGAGACACAAAAACAACTTTTTGAAGAAATGATGTCGCGAATCACCAAATTTGATTTTGTTGGCAATCTGTCATGAAGCAATCTCCACGCAAAAATTGAGACTTTCAAAGGCACCTGATTATGCCAAACTAAATCTGACATTGGTTCCACGTGAGGAGACTCCCGAGAAGTTAATAATTGGTAAACGTCACAAACTGAATACCCCCCTATAGGGTCAAGCTTCTACTGCCACTTATCTGAAAGATTGGTCTGCAAATAAACATCATGAAAAAGTGTCCTACACTCCACTAATAAGTCTTCCTCCCAAGTCCGCAACCTTCTCAACCACTTCCACGCCTCACCCCCTTCCTCCCATCCTAACGAAAACATAGTGGCCACCGAACTAGATTTGTTCTCCGCAGAATCAAATAACCTCACACAAAAAGGAATACCTCCTAACCACCGACCATGCGAAAATAATGTATCGACACCATCTCCCACTTTTCGCACCACACACTCTGCAAACCACCCCCTCCAACGTCCCCTACACCATCACGAATTCTCACCACCTCCCTCACCCACATAGACCCACTTCGGCCCCAACCTCCAACCTCTAATCCTCCTCACCATAACCAGCAACTAACACCTTATAGCAAAAACCTCCTCTATCCACTAACATCCTCCAACATGTATCCATTAATTTAAAGTACTTGAAATATAAATTTATTTTATTTGTGTGTACCTGTTAAATTATCCGTTTCATGTCAATGGTGGATTTTATCCATGGATATCATTCATATAAATATTTTGGCATTCGTAATTACTGCTACTATTACTATTATTTTTTACCTTCATATGTCTTTTATTAATATTATATTCATTTGATCTTTTTATTTATTTAAATACTTTGTGTTCTTTTTTAACAACTAATTGCTAATATTTTTCATTTAAAAAAATCAATTTAAGGATAAAACTTATGTGCATTTTCCTTTCATGCTTTTTGTATGGTTCTTCACATAATTAAAATTCATTTTTTGTAGTTATAACAAACATTGAAAGATTTGTGGATTTGAGAAACCATAGGTAGTTGTAAGCATTTTATGTGATGTACCACACAAAAAACATTTAAGCAAATGTACCTAAGTTTTATCTTTATTTTAATTATAGAAAAAAAAATTAAGTGCATTTTCTTAGGTGCTTTTCATATGATTCATAGATAAACTACTCATGAAAAGTGTATTTTTAGGAAAGAATCATATGAAAAACAAAAAAAAATTCCCATGAGTTTTGTCCTTATTTCAAACTATTTATTTGTTTCTCAGTTTTCTCATTCATTAAGTTTCATTTTAAATTATATTTCATTTAACATAGATTTTGTCAAATTTAATAGATAAATCATTCATTTTCAAATATTAGATTGACATAAAAAATTTTAGATGATTGTTTGATTAAATTATTTACTTTAATCAAATATCACACACACACACACGAAAATAATTTTGTTTGCTTACATGTGCTCATTATTTTCGGTGTAAACACACACTCTTGATAATTTTTCGAATAAGATAACTAGGATATATTTATTTTATATTTTAAGTAGTTTTCTTTTTTTAAAACTCGGTAACCGACTCAATGACCGATAAATTTGAAGGTTCTAATTTCAGGTTATATCACCACAAAAAATTTCCATGTTATTATATGAGCAATCTTTTTTCTTTTATAACTTTTGAATTATATTGGTTTTTGATAAATATTATTAATATAACATAAAGACTAATATTATTGATAATTTTTTCAAGGGTTAAATAAGTTTTTTTCCTTATAAATATAGCGAATTTTGATTTTAGTCTCTAAAAAATTAAACTGGATGTTTTCATCCTCACAAAAAAATTTATTTTGTTTTTCGTCCTTAATGGCCATTTTATGTTCATATAAATGGCAAAATTATAACTCTTTTATGTTCAAATTGTATCCATATTATGTCCGTTTATTATATTCGACATTTATATATTCATATTATGTTCAAAAAATGTCAAAAACACGTTAAAATTATATCCATTAAGGACCAAACACAAAATAAATTTTTTTGTGAGGATGAAAACAGTCGGTTTAATTTTATAGGGACTAAAATCAAAATTCATTATATTTATAGGGACGAAAAACTTATTTAACCCTTTTTTCGATTTATATAACTATAATTTATTTATTTTTTGTCAAAAGAGTAAAATTTATTTATTTTATATTCAATAAAATACTAGTTATAATATTAGATTTTTCTCTCTTATAACTCCTATTATATATGGAATGTTAATAAATATTATACATAAAGCACATACATTAATATTATGTATATAATTTGGGCAACACTGGGAAAATACACTATAGTATTTATCTAAGACAAATATTTTTCTCGTATTTTTTAAGCCGTCTTGATTTATTTTTCTCAAGTACTAAATTTTATTTTATTTTTCTCAGGAACAAAAATAGATCTTAACTTAGTACCATTCTTATTTTTAAGATGAAAAAAATACATTTTTTAAAACACTAATATGCATTATGACTTAGTTTTTTTTTGGAAGATGCATTATGACTTTACTTAAAAAAATACATATCCTCAAATGTATATTATAATTTTATATTTTATTATAAGAAAAAAATGCATATTATTATTTCAAATTAATACTATTAAAATACATTTGTGGTGCATCTAAAATGTAATGTATGTGCTTTATGAAAAAAAATTAAAACACAGTTATTTTGTGGTGCATTTAACATCATTTATCGTGACTAGAAATTATACGAAACTATTAAGGTTTGTAACAAAAAAAAAGTCTAGCAATTTAGCTTTACTCACATAGCTTTTAGAACATGTTTGGTGCACATGATATAATAGAGACAAGATATGATAAGAAGTGAGATAAGAATATGATATGATAGTGATAGGATATGCATTTGTCATATCACGTGTTTGGTGCACATATGATATGAAAGATGATAGCATTGTTTTATCATATCACATGTTTGATGTACACTTGTTATTGACATGATAAGGTACTTCCTTTTTTTTTGTTTACAAAATCATGATTTTTTTTCAATAAACAAATTTAAAAAGGAAAATTACTAAAGAATTAAAAGGAACAGAACAAATCTGGTGGTTTTTTTTTTTTTTGCAGAAGAACAAATCTTGAGTATTTCAATTAACGTGAATTTTTTTTTCCAATCGTAATATGAATTATGATAAATAGAAAGCAACAAAAATAGAGGAAGCACAAAAATGTTTCTATAGAACAACAAAGCAAAGAATTGAACAGTATCTGTATCCATTCAAGCTATAGTGAAGGACAAACAAAAACTGTGAATAAACGATTGAAAAAAAAAGGATTTGTCGATTAAAAAAGGTCATGATGATTAACGATTGAAAAAAATTGTACAATTATATCATTCGAAACGGTAGTGATTAGTGAAGAAGCAAAAGAGAAAGGAAAGCTCAAAAATTTATATCTATAGAAGAAGAAGGTTACACGAGAGATGGAGGAAAAGGTTGGATTGGGAATCGAAGAGGGTAAAGAAAATAGCAGGCGCGTTTATAATAAGTCTATGTTATCATGTTGCTAACCCAATAAAAAGTAAGGATTAAAATTAAAAAGTGTGAATAAGATATGATTAATAATAGGTTTAATTTATCATATCCTATCAGTGCACCAAACAACTGATTTGAATAGGATAGAATACTTTTATCATATCATATCTCTCTATCATGCGCACCAAACGGGCATGGTTAATATTATGGTGGCAAAAATTTGTCGAGCCAGGAAATTTTAGTTTTTTTTTTTACAAAATCAAAACTATTTTATTTCATTCAAACTAATATTTTGGATACGATTAGGTTTACTAATGAAAATACGGTAACTAGCATAAGATGTAGCCACCCTAACCTAACTAGACTACAAGAAACCTCATTGACTTGTCTCCTAATAAACTCCACCTTCGCGTTTGTTGTAAAGAAAGCCGAATACGTGTTACAACATTCTCTAATAATAGCTTTATGATCCGATCCATCTCTTTTATCGCTATGGTAGCTATCAACCACTCTTTTAGAATCAATCTCAAAAGTAACATTATTTATTTGCATATCATTGCCCCATCTATGAGCATAGAGTAAGCCTAAAGCTTCTCCTTCATCGAATCTTAGGACCAGTGATATTCACTCGGTTCTTGCGAAGACAAAATTTCCTTGACCATCCCCCTATTCACTCTCAGATCACTTCGTATCCTTGTTGTTTCATCGCACAAACTCACTTTGCAATCAGGAGTGATCCAGAGACAGTTAACTCTTCAATCATGTTGGTTTACCAGGATCTCCTTACCGGTGATGAGCTTCTATCAGACTCTTACCCGTACAAGGAAATTGAGAATGGAATGTTGTGGGAAGTTGAGGGAAAGTGGGTTGTTAGGGGAGCATGTGATGTAGACATTGGTGCTAACCCTTATGCTGAAGGTGGAGAAGATGAGGGTGTTGATGACTCAGCTGTTAAGGTTGTCGACATTGTTGACGTATTCAAACTTCAGGAACAACTTGCTTTTGACAAGAAGCAGTTTCTTGGTTTTGTTAAGAGGTATATCAAGTTGTTGATACCCAAACTAGATGCAGAGATACAAGAGTTGTTTAAGAAGCACATTGAGGGAGCAACCAAATACTTGCTCGGCAAGCTCAAGGACCTTCAATTCTTTGTTGGTGAGAGCATGCATGATGATGGTAGCTTGGTCTTTGCCTACTAAAAGGAGGGTGGTACTGATCCAACATTTCTCTACTTTGCATATCCATAGAAGTAAATCAAGTGTTAAGTGTTGTACTACACTAATGTTCTGCCCCTGATTTATGTTTTTGTTCTACTTTATGATTTGAGACTATGATTTGGTATTTTTGATAATGATATGATGATTTGCTCTTAAAAACAAAGTTCCTTGACAATCCCTTACACTTATAACAGCCTCGCTCAGTTTCTTCCAAGAAGTGTTGACATTATGCTCGTGTTATACAACCATGCTATTGCGGTTTTCCTATACATCATGCCAACTCGATAGTATATTCAAACCTTTCTTACAAACAACAGTTGTGGTTGGCGATTCTTTACGCCAAATAACGTCATTTCTTTGCTTCCAAATTGACTAAAAAATGCATGCAAAAATTGTCTGTTCTTATGATCTTGAAAATAACCTTTGATGGATTTGTACCTATAATCGTATTATGTTTTATGCAATCCCACAACCCCACACGCTGCAACAATGAATACTATTTGGGCATTTGAAGAAGAGATGCATACTATCTTCTACACCATCATCGCACAAAACACAATTTAACGGACAATTAACACATCTATCTTGTAATCCCAAGCTAGTTGGCACACAATTAACACATCAATCTTGTAATCACATCCTAGTTGGCAGACAATTCCTACATATCCTCAATAAATAAAAAGTTAGTTGGTTTGTTATATACTATAGATATAGATATAGATAAAAGATGTCAAAACCAAATAAGCAAAAAAAAAACTTAAAATGTGGTGAGCTCCGTAAAATAAAATAAAGTTAATTAAAACAAAAACTGTCAGGAAGCCCAGATACCCAAGCCTTATCTGAGGTAAGGTGAAGAAGGCGACCGTCCTTGACCCAAAAAAATAAGTCCAAAATTGAGTTCCCAAAATATAAAAATTAAATTAAATTAGGGGTCATTAAGCTAAAAATACTTTTTTTTTTTTTACAAAAGCTAAAAAATATATTAAAGGTTTAGTTATTTGTTGGCCCATTTAGAATTTATCATGTGATGTCACTAAAGGGAGTTCAAATCCCTAATTTGAAACAACAATAATGCAGCAGCATATAACAAAATAAAAAGACACACGAGTTTAACGAGAAAGTTGCAGCGGCAGCTTAAAAGAATAAGAAAAAGCGTTGCGTCGACAACTTAAACAGAAAGAAGAAAGTGGGTTCCAAGGCCAATCCATCATTATTTTATCGTATAATTGTCGCGAAAACATTCATCTCATAGTGAAAAAAGGAAGAAAAAAACAAGTGTTAAAATTAACAATAAAAAAGAATTCGAAAAAACCATCAAAGCACTAGTGGAGTCATTCTCCCACCAGATATTCCTCCACCCACGAAGGGCCGCATGTTCCAAAGCAATAATGAAGGCAAAAATTTCAGAGTGCAACACCGACGCAATACCAATATTACAAGAAAAGGCACCAAGAAATGAACCTAATGAATCCCGAAAGAGGCCGCATAACCGCCAAGAACTGAACCATTAGTATTCACTTTCAACCAAGGAGAGGAAGGAGCTTTCCACAACACCATAGTGACTTCCTTGACTTTACGACAATGTGTAGAAACCGCAACCGAGTCAAGAAAATGGTTGATTTACTATAAACATGTGCATACGGTATATTATTTTTGTTGTAACTTGAGAATAGTGTAAGCATATTACTATATTGAAAAACTACTTGAGATCGTCAATGTTACAAGAAAGATTAAATAAGCTAGCTATTTTATGTATTGAGAAAGAAAGGATAGAACATATTTTGTAGACAATTATTAATGACTTTGCATCTAGAAATGTTTATAAGAATTGTTTTGTCGAGGTATTTGAATATTAAATAAAAAGATTAATATTTTTTTATGAAGTTTGATGGTATTATGAGATTATTGTTTAACGTAATAAAAACTATCACCAAACAAATTATTTTCACACTTTTTTTGAGAGAAAATTATTTTCACACTTTATAAACTATCTTTTTTAACTTTTTTATATATTTATTAATTATGACCTAAATTGTAGATTTGTCCTACCAAAATTTCATGAACGGATATGCTATACGTACCAATCCATATATCATCACACACACCACTCCCATCAAGTGATCTTGTGCACACATATACCTTTCGATCCTTCACGCACAAACTAAAACAACGATACTTATATAATGAAGCCATATTTAACATAAACATATTTCCTTGACAAAAAAAATTAAAAAAATTGATTTCCAACACCATTATTGTTCTCGACCGTTCAATCTAAAGCAATAGACGAAATTGTGTAAACTTGGAACCTTAGGAAATTTGAGTCCATGATTAGGACAATGATCCTCTAAAACGAGTAAAGTGTAAAGTGCAACAATAAAAAATTGTTATTGTAACAAATCGGTGATATTGTCCAGTTACACTCTAAAATGAGTTGTTAACTTTAGAGGAATCAGATCCTCATGATTAAATTTCAAGCTTAAAACACAACACAACTAATTAAAACTACCACATTTACATTAATGGTGTGCTGATGAGTATGGCAAACCTAACAAGAGAATCATCGTCATGTTTGGAACTCTATCTAGTATCAAGAAAATTATGGCAAACCTAACAAGGCTCTCTTGGTTAAATTTTTTCCAACTATTATTTTCTATTTCAAAGTAGGCATGTCTTTAATTTGCTTAATTTTAGTAAAACACTCCACAATTTGTTGACCAAGAAGTAAAAGAGATAAAAATTATACAAAAACGAAAACAAAGATGCAAATGTAGATTAAAAAAGGGTAAATACCTCTTTTCGTCCCTGTAATATTAGCGAATTCCGGTTTTAGTCCCTATAAAAAAAATTAGATTTTGTCCCTGTAATTTCAGATTCTTCCACTTTTGGTCCCTCCTTTCATCATGTCAACAGAATCTGCATAAATTATATCCCTGTAATTTCATATTCCTCCCACTTTTGGTCCATGTAATTTCAGATTCCTCCACTTTTGCTCCCACATTTTACTTGTCATGTATGCAGATTCTACTAACGTGGTGAAATGAGAGACCAAAAGTGGAAGAATCTGAAATTACAGGGACAAAATCTATTTTTTTTTTACAGGGACTAAAACCGGAATTCGCTAATATTACAGGGATGAAAAGGGGTATTTACCCTTTAAAAAAATAGGAGTCATGCAATTTACCACAAATGGTTGCTCGCCAAAAAGTGTGTTGGCAGAAGAACGATTGTGTGTTGTTGTTTGGGGTGTTGATGGTAGCACTCTCCGGAAAAAATGGTAACACTAAAGTGGAATTCATAAAAGATAGACCATGTGTTGTTTATATGTGAAATGTTTCTAACGATAAGATCCATCTAATTGAACGAATAAAAATGAAGTTTTTTTTATTCATAGACGATATGACACTTAACAATACACACTTGAAATACAACAATATCCTTCACAGGTGCGAGTCCATCATCCTATAAAAGGATTCAACGTAGGATCCATTCTCGTTCCCCCACCAAGCCAAATTAGGGGCTATAATACCATTTGTTGGAGAGTTCAGAGATCAAGGGAGAAACAACGGATCCAAATATTTCAGGACCACAAGAGAAGGAGACACTGCATCTTCATCCAAAGCCTCAAGTCGATTGGTTAATGTGTCATCTTTCTTATAAATTCAACATTTTACCTATTCACAAACAATGTGAGACTTAACCACTCACAGTCAAAACTTTTATTGTTTGAGGAAAACAAATAATGTTGTTGATCTATTAGTCAAAGAGATATCATTGTACGTGTGTTTTCAAATTCAAGAGCATATGTCACTTTGTATTATGATTACAGTTATGAATGAAATTAATGAGTTTGTCAATAAAAAAAAAATTAGTCTAATTTATTCTTACTGGATCAATTTGTCGGATGAAAGGTGTTCTCTATCAATTTTAAATGAATGGTGTTAGCAACACTTTTTCTTAAACATTTTTTCTAATACTAATTATTGTAAGTGTATACTTTAAAAACAATGAAATATATATTGATTTTCTCCAATAAAAAAATGAGTGCTACAAAAAGTCTCCAAAAATGAATGTTTTTAGCATTATTCTTTAAACAATCAAGTCTTATCTTTTATTTAATACAGGGGGCTCGGTTTTTTTCCCTTCAATATGACATATAACACTGAAAATACATATGATTGGTTGATGAATTTTTTATGTTGAAAGCCGACCTAATTGAATGCACACACACCCCTAAACCGAACAATATATATACTACTAGGGGATTCCAGATTCGTGTTGTCTCTCTATATATATTTGAGACAATAATGTTTTCAAAAAAATAATAAAATGAGATAATAATGGCAGCATTTTTTTGTACCAGAAAAACAAATAATGGCAGCAATATCATTCCAAAAATAAACAAAAATAAAGCATTAAATCGATCTAGTAAATTTCATTTTCATATTTTACAAACGCAAAGAAGAAAACGACAATTATGGAACATACGTACATTTCTTTCTTTAGATGCTTTCTGTAACGTTCTTCGCTTTAAAGTTTCGCCCAACATGCATGCATATGTAAACTACTGGTATTATTCTTTTTTTTTTTTTAAGAGTACTAATATTATTCTTGTACTAAGCATAAGTCTCTTTTATACTATTAAATTAATAAATTTCATCATATTTCATTTAATTTAATAATAAATTTTATCGATTCAACCGTGAAAACAATCTTGTGTATGATACAAGACTTATCATTCTTGTACCATACCATATGGCTCAGTAGTGAGAGTTTATATTTGTAATTTTAAGTTGCTGCGTTCAATAAAATGATAATTAGTGTCTCTCTAATAAACAATTTTTTTTTCCATTCCCATTATTTTAACCAAAAAGATTCATAACTAACATTTTTTTTTCTAAGTTCGTTATAACGCAAAAACACATTTTAAACTAATAACAAACAACATGAAAACTTGAAAATTATGTAAGCAAATTCACCGAAATTGTTGTGTCCATGACATATTTGAATGTAACAAGTGACTGAGTTGCGTAACGAGGTGGAAACAACTAGCTAAAAACAAAGGTACGTGGTGGTCTAGCATAATCATTGATGGCACACATCAAAAGTTAAAACGAACGGTGCACATGTTCTCTACGAATCTCATGTTTAATTGGTCACTATTGGGTGCTATCCTAAAAATGAGATATTGATAAATTTGGGAGGTATCTTTTGCTGCAAGTTAATTCTTCACCATAGAACTACTCGGTTAGAAGCTAACATCAAGAGAAGTAGTGATTGGTCTTTTTGGATATTTATGAAAGTGATAGATTGTTGGGATCCATGTAACAAAATATTTACAAGCTACAAACAACTCAAATCAATACAAATGCACACTAAAATTAGGACATGTAACAACGACAAAAATCAACGTAATTTCACAGCTGGAATTGTAAATATCCTTAAAAAAAACTCTTCCATAACCAAACTCATGTATGTATGTGTGTATATATATAATCGAGTTAAGTCATGAACCAAACGATTCGAACTATAGATAGCTCCAACTCATTTCGTCAAGGAACTTAATTTTCAACTCAAGTTCAACCAATTTGGCTCATGAACTAAGTTCAACGAGTTAATTGTCGAGTTGAGTTCCGAACTATGTTCAAGTTGACTCGGTTTATCGACAATCCTTACCACAAGTAAATAAATTCTTGCCCTTGATTATTTTAATTAAGGATCGAATTTGGATTGTGCACCGTTGTGACAATGGTCTTCATCAACCATTTAGACAGTCCAGAATTTACAAGATGCGCTCTAGTGCAGTGAAGCACACATGAAGTCCCCCAAGTTGCCTTGAACGACAAAGATTATGGGCTAATGGACCATCATGTATTGGGCCGGTGATGTGGGTGAAGGCCCATTCCGAAACACGATTATATCAGAGATATTGTAACGTAGTTAAAAGAATTTAAACAAGTCTTTATATTTTTCTGTATAAAATCGGTCTTTTTAATTTCTAATGTCAAATTTACTCTTTATTTCGCAGAAAATCCATGTTGCCCAAAAATCCTTATGAGTTGAGAAGCATTGAATGTTGGGACTCAGAGATTGAAAGTATCTTCAAGATTTGTCCTTCTTCTCCCCTTTCCTTCCTTTTGGAATATCATACATGGGAGCCCTAACCTGCACATGTTACAAAACACAATTGTTAGGAAAATATGAAAAGTTTAAAGAAGATCTTAAAGAAGAAAAGTTTAAAGAATATTTTATCCTAGAAAAGAAATTGCATCTCTCACAACCATAGCTAGAACATCAGCACAAGAAACCACACCAAGACATTTCTTTTCTAGCTATTCTCCGATGTTATCAATTACTTCATAGCCTCTTAAACTCAAATTAGGAGCAGTAAATGGCTTGAGCATGAACTACTACAACTAAACGTAGTTCATGCTCAAACTGTTTACTATTCCTAATTTGAAACAAGTCAATGTCATTCCCATGACAAAGAATAGAGAAAGTATATTAGCCATTTTTAAATGATCTTGTAAAATTCAAAAGATGAATGAGTTATGCAACAAATATAATTAGTTACATGCTTGTGTTTGTGTGTGGCTCCTCTAAAAAAAATTCACAAATTTAGTCTCACACGTTGTTTTTCACGGTACATTAATTTGATTATATATAAGTAGTTAGTCTATGTTAATAACAAATCAAAGTTTCTGCTTAAAAAAAACCAAGGTTTATACTAATCACATTGCTTTCAACGTACTAATTTTAAAGCGATGACTTACGTGTTGTTGATAATTATACTTATTACTTTCCATGCAAGTGAGGTTGAACCATCGTAAGAAACCAAGTTGGTCGTAAATGTTTCAAATTTATCAGGGAAGGAAATTTTGAGGTAATTATGAACACTTCACAATATTAATATTCTTTTTGAGTGAGAAATTGAGGATATTATTGGGAGTTTGAAATGTGTCTGAATGATAAAAGCATATAATTAGCCACATGCTTGTGTGTGCGCGCGTGCGTGCATGTGGTGACAGAATTTAGTTTAGTTTAGTTTAGTTTGTAAGGTTGTGTGTTATATATTTTAAGGTAAATGTTAACTTGTGCCCTCAATGACACATGTTAAGGAACTCATTAAAGAAGTATACGCATCAAAAGTCATGTAGTCAACTTCTAAAAAGTTAAAATATTATGTTTTCTAATGTAAAGTTGTTTTTTTGGATTCCTTAACATACGCCCTTAGGGCACAAGTTAACATGACCCATATTTTAATTTTAGAATACTTGATATCTATAGATAATAATAAAGCAAGCTTAGTATTATGACAAGTTTGTCATTTGTCATCCTCTAAGAATGCTTACTTCTTTTAAACTTGCTATTATTGGTAATATTTCCTTAATTATATTTTAATTGTTTATTTATTTATTTATTTATTTTACTATTAACTATTGTTTTCAAATTTTGTAATTAAATACTTGGCTTGGAAGTTGCACTCTTCCGATGCATTTGAAAAAATACTAGGTATCTATTGAGAATGATTGGAAGTTGCACTCTTTTGGTTCTTCTTTGGAATACAAAAAGCTTTTTTTTTTCTTTCCATTTTTCTCTCATAAGTGCCCCGCTTTTTTATGATTAGCACACATTTAGGTTGATCCTTATCTTATTTGAAGTATACTAATATTTTACAGCAAGTTATGTACTCTAATTTGTAAATGATTTGGCATACATTAATTCTGTAAGTTCAACACCGTAGACATTCTTATCATGTTAATTTGAAAGTTTCATCATGATTTTGGCCACTTGAAGAGCATGTTGCTGCATGAAGCTTCTTCATCAGATTTCCCTCATTCTACATATATGATTCTATGTCAATACATTTTGGTTGTACAATGAACCAAAAAAAATTTGGTTGTACTATTTTTCACGTTTTGTTCTCTAGCATGAAGAGAAATGATATTATTTTAGGATGAGCCCTTTCTATTGTTGTGATGCTATGAACAAAGCCAAGCCTACATGAATTGAGAGAGTCAATATGAAACTGAGTTAGTTTTTAGAGGATAACATCAAAGCAATAATGGTGAATTGGAAGTAGTCAACGTAGTCACTGAGAGAGTCTGAGATGATCAGTTTTATACGCTTAAATTAGCTTGCAGACAATGATCATGAAGTATTGAATGATATTTTTGTAAAGTCTAAATAAATTTTAGAATGACAAAGTAAATGTTGTTTTGAAAAATATAACACTTGGATCAGATCACTATGGTTCTCTTACGGCTTAATCAAAGATTTTGGGTTAGTTTCCGGTTTTGAGAAGAAGATAATCAAAAACTAGAACACTTCATTGATTAATGTTTATCGATGATTAGGTCATTTTGCATTTTAAAAGTAATTATTCTAAATGATTTTTTTTGTTACAATGAGTTGAGTTTCTATTACTAGCATATCTTGTGCTATGACTATTGAAATTTATTTTAGATATAGCATGAAGTTTAAAAAATTCTCTTATTTTTGTGTGTTATTTTTCGTATTTATAACAAACTTTTTTTTTGACAAATTATAACAAACTTTTAAAACCTTAGCTCAAATTTAATTAAAACATTTTCATATATAAAATATAAAGTGTTTTATTTGTAATTTAATTTAGAAACAGTTTTTCCCCGTGCATCGCATGGGTATACACACTAGTTCATTATATAAGAATCTTGTCTACCCTGTTCTTTATTACATGAAGTTGAGTTTTTGAAGTTAAAACACACCGTTAACAAATATATTATTATTTACTTTTTTTTTTTTACTAATTTAACTACTTTTTTATATGAGTTAGAAATAAAGGAGGGTGTAACTAATAAATATTAATTACACCCTACATTATTGAATGGTGTAATTTAACCATGTTTGAGACCAAAGACTTGGAAGTATGAGCTATAAAAATTCGTCCCTGTGGCATCTAATGGATGTTCAACATTGTCACCAAGACTGCATGTTTTGGAGAGTCTTTAAGCAAATTTTGAGTCCAAACTTGGATCCCTTTCGATTAGTCTTTGCTTGAAAAATAAACACACTTTGTCACTCCTAGTGTGTGAGCTCCTACACAATCAAAATCCCTAATGATGATACTTTTCCTATTTCAATTTTTGTATTTGATCAACTTAACTCTATATTTCCAACATTTAAAAACATATCTATAACATTAATTATCTAAACATGAGTGACATATAGTATGCGAAAAGTCTGGTTTCAACTATTTGAATATCAGTCTTATATTTAAATTTACCAAAAAGAAGCACCATCTCTTTTGCAGAAAATCCTTGTTGCCCAAAAATCCTTAATGTTGGGGCTTGGAGATTGAAAATATCTTCAAGTTTTGACCTTCTTCCGTCCTTCCTTCCTTTTAGAATATCATACATAGGAGCTCTAACCTGCAGATGTTACAAAACACAATATTTAGGAGTAGTAAATGACTTCAGTGTGAACTACTACAGGTAAACATGTAGTAGTTCATGCTCAAGCCATTTACTATTCTCAATTTGAAACAAATCAATGTCATTTTCATGACAAAGAACAATGAAAGTAGATTAGCCATTCTTAAATGATATTCTATGAATTCAAAAGATGAATGAATTGTAAAGTAAATATAATTAATCACATGCATGTGTGTGCACGCACGCGCGCATGTGTGTTGTGAGAAGATTTAGTTTAGTTTAGTTTATAGGGTTGTGTGGCATATATTTTAATTTTAGAATACTTGATATTCATAATATATAAGAATCTTATTTACCTTGTTCTTTTTTACATGAAGTTCAATTCTGAAGTTAAAAGACATTGTTAACAAATATATTATTATTATTATTATTATTATTAACTGATTTTGTTTACTAATTTAACCACTTTGTTACGTGAGTTCGAACTAATGGAGGTGTACTAATAAATATCACTGAAAGGAAATTTTATACTATGAAACATATTTAACATTGTTTGAGTAAATTATGAAGATTATTACCTGTACAACTTGAAGAAATGTGATTCTAAAAATAATATTCTACAATCCACCTAACCAATACTTAGAGTTAGATCACTATTTTTTTTTATAAGAACCAAATCTTAGATTGGTAGCATGCTAGCAAGAGTATGAAAAAAATCTACACCATATGAAACGTGACAATAAGAAGAAACTAGAAAGCAAGAGAATGTGTATTTAATATTACAATAGCCTATAGCTAGCTAGCAATTGAACTTCAATAATAAAAAAAAAATCATGTTATATATTAATCGCATAACCGGTCTCTGATCGCTAGAATCACCACTACATCAATCGAAAAACGTCATTTAGAAGATAGTGTCGTTGATTTGAACAGGTGACCATATCGATTATTGGCCATGTTTTTAGTATCAAAATGAAAGATGAGAAGGAGAACATGAATTGGTAGGCATGACAATGGGGCGTGGTGGGATGAGTTTTACTTTCCCCATCCCCATACCCTACTCACAAATACTTACTCATTACCCTATTCATACCCAACGAGAATGAGAAATCAACATTGTGTATTTAAGCTTGGACAGAAAGTTTACAAAAAGAGAATATTTACTTACAAACAATTGTGGTGTTCGATGATTTCTTGAGATTGGTGAAATAAAAAAAATTGGAAGACGAATGCTTGAAAGAGGTAAAGAAGATGATTGTCGATGAACGAGAGTCAGAGTTCGAAGTTGATGAGGATAGAGTGGTAATACTTGGAGAAAGAGTTTGTAAACCCCATTACAATAGTTGTAGGAAATTAAATTTTAAGAGGTACATAAGAGTAAGTTAAGTTTCCATCTAGGTGAAACAAAGATGTATCAAGATCTTAAGATGTTTTGGTGGTAGGGCATGAAAAGGGAAGGTTCAAAGTATATGTCGTCATGTCTAATTTGTTAAAAGCAAAATATAAGGCCTGAGTGTATGTGAAAGATATTGTTAAGTTACACAGGGTGGCAACAATTTTTTGATAAAGATATGAGGTTTACATCTATGTTTTGGCAATAGTTGAATAATTAAATTGGTACAAATTTAAGGCTAAGTTCAACCTATCATCCATATATGGATAGACGATCTAAAAGGACAATTCGATAATTGGAAAACTTGTCAATGACCTTTTTTTTGGAACGCATGTAGTTTAGATATTTCTTACCTTTCATTGAATTCAAACAATAATTTTAACTCAACATTCTGTTAAAAAACAAAAATAATTTTAACTCAAGCATTAGAGTGGCCTCATATCCAGCTTTGTATTGAGGAAAATGTTGTACACCCATGTATTGGTTTGAAGCGGGAGAGAACCATATACTTGGATCATATTTTGTTTAATAAATAACAGCATATATTAGGATGATTCGAAATAAGATGTATGTCGTATTAAAAAAATGCATGCTTCTCAAGATTGAAAGAAGAAAGCTTATTTTTGGTCCTCTAATTAATTTTCAATTTTTATTTTGATCTCATAATTAATAAAATTTATGTTTGGCTTCCTCAGTTTTTCCTCCGTTTGCCAAAAAAATCTTTTCTATCAACTTCAACCTTAAATGTCTATTGTGGACGAACATTATAGATGGTCCACAATAGACCTTATTAATTTATTCAATTTTAGCCCTTTAATCATTTTGAACATAAAGGGGACCCTTGGATCATGCAAGACCATTGACTCTTATAATGGACCACACACACATGATTTTTCTTTCCTTTTCTTCATCTTCTGCCTTCTATTTGTTCTTCTGCTTCATCACCTTCATCCTTCTTCATACTCATTTAAACCCAGAAAAATAAAAAAATAAAAATTATAATAAAAAAAACAATATAATCTCTCTTTCTGAAGAAAAAAAAAAATTAAACCCATTATTCATTCTTCTCTTCTGTAAAAAAAAATTCAAATCGGATCAATACTGTCATGGATCATCACTGCCATCAACATCAACAAACAACAAACACACACGACACAAAACTCTCATTGCTGGAGGAAAAAACTACAATTTTCTCTCCAAAAATTCGTTCTTTTTCCTTTCCATAAACAATTGTCATAAAATTGAAAAGAAAAAAAACTTCAGTTACTCGCAAGTTTCATCATTCAGGATGATTTCTTTTACAGTTGTTGTTACCCTTCAACAGGTTCCGCTTCCAGAATCCAACCCACCACAAACACCAAAATTCAATTTCTTCACCAATTCATCCTAAAATCAACCCTACTTTCAAAATCAAACCCTCCAAATTCCTAACCCTTTTTCCCAATTTCAATTTCCCCCAAATTTCTTAAACCTAGAAAATGAAAACAATGAGAGTTAAGGATTTGTAGGTTTTTAGAAGTGAACCAACAGAGGTTGATTGAAACTGATCAGAAGTGAAAAAGAAACAAGAAGAAGCAAAAAAACAGTGAAGAGATGAAGATCTCTCTCTCTCTCTCTCTCGCAAGCCTCTCTGATTCTGTTTTTTTTTTCTCACAAGCTTTTGTCTTTGATTCTGTTTTATTTTCTCTGTTTTATTAACTGTGTTTTTACGAGTAAGATATGATGAGGTAATTGACAGAGATTAGGATGTGTTGTTGTTGAGAAAAGTGATTGAGATTTCTGGATTTCCTGGCATTTTGATGAATATGATATGATGATGAGGGAGGAAGAAGATGAAGAATGGGAGAAAAGATTTAGTTATTGATGGTATATCGTAAGATATAATGGATCTACATGATTCAACAGTCCTCTTTATGATAAAAAGATCAAATGGCTAAAATTAAATAAATTAATAAGGTCTACGATGGATCATGTATAATGTTGGTCCACCATAGACATTTGGAGTTAAAGTTAAATGTCATGGATTTATTTGGCAAACGGAGGCAAACCTGAGGGACCAAAACATGAGTTATATTAATTATGGGACCAAATTGAAAACTGGAAATTAATTAATGGACCAAATGACCTGTTAAGCCAAAGAAGAAATATAGTGGTAATAGAAAATTATTGATATAACCACAAGTACACGATTTTATAATTGTAATAAATATCGATCTCATATGGACATGTGACCATCAAGGTTACATTTTTCTCATAAGCATGCAAATAAAAAGTGTTTTTGGGTTTTAAAAACATTGATGATTAATTTTGGTAAAAGATTTTAACAATATAATAAAAATTTCTTATGATTTTGAATTTCAATCACAAAATATAATTTCCAATCTCAAGTCCTTATGTTGTTATACAAATTAAGACTTTGAAATGTTTGTTGCATCTTATATATGTGCCTTTACTTTTGAAGAAAGTTCGATGCCTAAGATTTTAAATTATAATGTTATAATTATTCAATTCCTTTAAAAATGTTTGATTATAACCAAATGATTATTTGATCTTCTAATCCCTATATCAATCGTCTTGATCGACGAAGTTCAAACAATTGTTTTGTGTCTCTCAATTCAGGAAGTGTTATCCTGACCCATCTCATATGATTGAATCGGAACCCATCAAATTTTCAGATAACCTATGGTACAAAACATACCAACTAAGCTCACATAGAGTTAAGGAATTTAGTGGTAAGCATATTGTTTTGGTCAAAGTGTTATTGAATGAATCCATAGAAGATTCTAGTTAGGAAAGGGAAGCATATATGTTAGATTTGTATCCTCATTAGGTATCTAAGATAAATTTTGCAGACCAAATTTCTTTTAAGGAATGTACTAATGTAGCCTCCTATTTTATGTACTCCAATAGTCTTTCCTTGCTTTAGTTTTTTTTTTAACATCCATAAATTTGTATAACTAAGTTAATTGGTTTTTGTTTCTCTTCATTTATCAATACTGATTAACATAGTAGATATAAATTTGTGTATTTGATACGAGTTAGAAATCTTTGAATTTGTTCTAAAAGTTCAAGAAAAGAGTAATCGGTAACAAATTTGAAAAGGTATAAAAATCTTATGAATAGATTGTGTTGGTAATTACTTATGTAAGGAGTATAATATTGATATATATCACGTCATGTTTGACATGTTTCGATTTGAAATTGTTCAACCATAACTTTATGACTCTTTTTCGAGGAATTGTTTTACTTGTAGTTATTCTCTACCCACAAAGGGTTTCAATTGAAGTAATCATAAATGCACCATATTTGATAAAGCGGTAGGAATACCTAGTTTAACTTTATGATAATTTGGAATTGTAAGATTTATTAGATAATACAAATTCCAAATTGGATGAATGTATATTTGTGTAGGACAAAATTGTTTTGTCGATAAACTGGAGTATTCCTCTTGAATGATTTTGTCTCTAAAGGAGTCAGTGGGAGTGATTTAAAACTTGAATTAAGTCAAGCACTACAAAATACGTGAACTTATTCAACAAGGGTCATTGTTGGATCAATGTTTCAAGTAGCACGAGACCTAGATAAGTCTGACGTCATATTGCAAGGTTGAGAGGAGGGATCTCATTATGATTCAATAAGGTGATATGATAGTAGTGGAAGATAAACATATGACTTACTAGAAGGTCATACGTGTCCTAAATAGATATATTGAGTGCATGTATGTCATAGAATCTTATGCATTGTCCATGTTCATATTTTAGATAAAGATATTGGTTGTGTCATCAAAATGGGTATGACTTATAAGATAAAAGTATATATTTTAATTAAATACTAACATGGACGATATTATTAATATCTTCAAGATATAATTTATTGTAGAAGGTTTCACGCAAAATAATGATGCAAAATATGACAAAACCCTTAATTTAATCATAATGCTTAAATCTGTTTGATTTTTCTTGTCATTGTTGTATACTTTTAATACGAGGTCTTTCATATGGATAACGAGGTTTCTTTCCATTATTCAAATGAAATTATATATCTATTTGACATATATGCAAGGTTTCATTAATCTCGACCCGGGGATACTAGAAATTCATTTATGAATTTGAGCAAGCCTTTTGATGTTGAATAATTTATTTAACAAAGTTTTAGAAAAACATAGATTAATAATGGACAAATGTAAATATAGTTCACACAATGAGGAGGTTAGTTGGAGTATTTATGTTAATCTGGTAGAGTATCTTGGTGACATACTTATAAGTAAAACAACTTATTTATGCATGTTAGACATGATTAGGTAATTGTTTCTAAATGAAAGGATTAGGCGAGATTTTCTAAAGAGGTGAAAATCAAGATCTACATATATATATATATATAGATAGATAGATTTTTAATGCCCTTAGACCTTTGCAAGAGTGTGATTAGAAAATGTATGACCTTTTGGATTCGTGCACAATAACGATAACAAAAATCAAAACAATGAATAAAACACTAAGGTTCACTATTGAATTGAGATGTTCAAATGTTGAATCTTAATAAGCACAATCAAATATCAATATTCAATAACATAATTTACAAAACTAAACAAGCTCAAACCAAACCTAATTGCAATAAAACAAACTAACACTAAGGAATACAAAGTATATGAATTAATGATTTGAAACCTAATTGAAGTTCAATGAATTAATATTAGGTTAAGTCTTAAAAATAATCTCAATTAAATCAACTATCATCAAACATTAAAATTCATATACAACAAATAAAGCAAAATCAAAGAGGAAAGGAAAAAGACGAACACCATAATTTTTATAGTAGTTCCCCCTTTCGTTCTCTACTCTTCTTGATATAATATGTCTCTATCAAGGACTTCCACTATTGTTAAAATTTGATTACAATAGTTATGATTACAAAGAATTCCCTCAATTACCCTAATCTTCAATCCTAAGAAACCACAACACCCAATCTTCAAGTAACCCTTGATATTTGTGATTCTCCAAGTCTTTGAAACTCAAACTCCCATGCAACCCTTGAAGTTATTCACCTCAAACTCTTCTTTGCTATGTCTGGAGCTTGGATCCCCTTGAACTTGAGAAGATTAGAAAGAAACCCCAATCTCCTTAGAGGTGGAAAGAAATCACTCTTTTCCGTTTGGACCCTTAATTCTCAATCAAATTCCTTGAAAGAAACCAATCTACAATATGCTGAAAAAGTGGGAGGTTACAACGATCCCTAAAAGAGTCCTAGGAAAGACATGGTGGCAAAGGATACCTCCAAGTAAACCTTGGGGATGTATGACTCATGTCAACGATGACATACCATCTTACGTTATTTTCAGCATATTTTTCAGGGTTTTTAGTTAAGATTTGATCCAAGGGTCGGAGTTCTGTTACCGATTGATCCCTCTACATATTCTCCACATATAAGACTTATGATTGCATGGACAACAAATATAGACTTAACAATGCAAAACACCAACTAGTTTATCATTACATGATTCACTCCCTCATATAATATAAACACACCAAAGTATCGTCAAATCAATACGTCCATACATCAACAATTCATCATCATCATCATAGTAATCACCGTATCACATTCATTATATTTATCACACCAACATCTTTTCTTTTAGCAAAGATAGCATATTAAACGATTAATCATTTATGCCTAGTTAATCCATATTTCAAGTATACATATCATAGCTAAATTAACCATCATTCATCATCCCATCAATGGCCCATAAGCATTCTCAAGTTATCATGATATTCAATTTAATCCCATACTTATATCAAAGTTCGTCTATTTTCACAATTTCATAATATTCAATCCAATCCCATTCTAAGCTAGATTAAACCAATCATAAATACTCAATTATACTTCAATAAACTAAGTTTAGGTGTTTGAGACTCATTCGTATGCGTTAGGAACCTTAAAAATACGAAAAAGTTGAAGTTTCCCTACACAGAGGGGACACACAGTCGTGCCACAGGGGCGTACGGTCGTTCTCCCCAAGTGTGAACCACACTCACGGTCTGTGCCACAAGGGCGCACGGTCGTGTGCATCCACCATAACATGGTTTCTGCACAATTTCATTTTCGCGCGTGAGACTCTCTTTTCAAAACCGTTTTCGATCCCGATCGTGTCAAATTCATCCCAAACACTTAAGCCACTTATACTCAACCATTTAACATCATTTCTAACTCAAAACATTTCAATTCAACTAATCACAACATGGCTTTCACTTAATTACTTAAAACGACTTTTAGCTTAAAAATCCATTTTCCCCCAAATTCAATCCCTCACCCAAAAGTTCACAACATAACATAATTTTCTTATTCATTTCATCACAATAACAACTTCACCAACACAATCATACAACCCAATTCATCAAAACGCCACTTCCATGATTATTACACATTTCTCACAAAATTCACAAACAAACCACAACTTAATCCAAACTTAACATCTAACATAATCACTTCCATGAATTTCAATAATAAACACATACCCAATAACATGGCAAGTAATTAGAACATGCTTTGAGCAACAATCATCAATAATATCATGATTTTTACATAATTAAGCTAAAATCTCAACATCACTTATTCCATATAATCAACCATGAGTTTTAGCACAACAACAACATTTCAAAACTTTTATCATATTCAAAATTAGCTCAAATAATGGAGCACGAAAATTAACATGATTCATCATTATTACAACAAAACACAACAACTAAGTTCTACCCATATTCTCAATCAATTCTATGAAAAGTAATTCTCAAACCCAACCCTTAGGTTTCAAACTTTAAGTCTTCCTAGCTCCAAATCTTACCCTATAGGTCTTCAAACTTGTTCTACCTCTTTCTCCTCTTGGGTCTCTTTCTTCTTTCTTCTCTCTCAGTTTTCTCTCTTTTCTCACTTTGCCTCCTTCTAGTGAAATTTACCAAATGAATCTCAAAACTAAGGTTATGACTAACAATAGTCTTATATATTCATCCTATTGGGCTTAGTTAACTCAACGTCTATTGGGTTCAATCTTATTCTTACTAATAAATATCTCTCATCTTTCTAATTCAATTAATTTTTCCATTTTATCAATTACCTCTAATCTAGTAATTCTACAAAGTTACTACCCACCTCATTAAATAACTTTCACATCTAATTTAGTTAATGCCCTTTACTCCTCAAATTACCAAAATACCCTTAATTTTTCTATATCTAATAAAATTCAATTAACCCAAAGATATAACCACATCAAACAATTAAATAAAGGGAAATGTTTTTAAATGATAACTTTTTGTGAAAGTTTGTGTAATAAAGGGCATTGGAAATTGAAAACTTTGACACTTTTAAGGAATAATGACTTAATTTAGAATGCTTAAAGGCTTAAAGAGTATCCTGAGGACACTCGTTAACAAGACTCATAAATAAAATAATAAAACAATTAAATAAATAATATCCTAAAAATAGGGTCGTTACAACTTTTCCCCCTTAAAATTTTCGCCCAAAAAAATTACCCGAAGGAAACAACTTAGGATACGATTCATTCATCCGACTCTCTGATTCCCAAGTTATCCTATCTCCCGTAGGTTCAACCCGAATCACCTTCACCAAGACAATTTTTTTTCTCTTAACCACTTAACTTTTCAATCTTCAATCCTCAACCGCACAGTCTCAATGGCCATATTATCCCTTACTTCCGAATCATCCACTTGAATCACATGTGACGGGTCGTAGACATACTTCCGAAGCTGAGACACATGAAACACGCTATGTAGATTTGACAACAATGGTGGTAACACAATCTGATAGGCCATTACACCAACCCTTTATGTAATCTCATAAGGACCAACAAAACGCGGTGTCAACTTCTTAGACTTCAAAGAACGACCAACACCGGTCACGGGGTTTACTCTCAAAAACATATGATCTCCAACTTGAAACTCAATATCCTTACTCCGCTTATCATGATAACTCTTCTGCCTACTATGAGATGCCTTCATCTTCTTCTGAATCATCTTAACCTTTTATGTAGTCTGCTGAACAACTTTTGGTCCAATCATAGCACTCTCTCCTAACTCGTACCAACACAACGACGTTTTACACCTCCTTCTATACAACGCTTTAAAAGGTGTGATTCCAATACTTAAATGAAAATGATTGTTGTAAGTAAACTCAATCAACGGTAAACATTCACTCCAACTTACATCTTGCTCCAAAACACACAACCATAACAAAATCTTCTAAAGACTGTACTGATTTATTTATGTCAAAAAGTAAAATTATTCAGCCCTATATTTATTTATGTCTAATCCCAAAGCATATATTTTCATCAAACCTTACTTTTTACACCTCCCTCTGTCAAAATCACTAAAACACTACATGGCTTACTACTTACACCCCTTTTCTACCGAGCTTTACTAATGCACCTCTGTTTGTACCCTATCTCCTTATTCTTGCCAAGTTAAAAGTGTTATTTTCTTCTTAAAAATTAATTTCTTCCATTCTTTAACCAACCAGTTAACTCATCTACTTTCTCATTACCTATAACTCAATAGTTGTGAATAATTTAATTAATAACATCAAACAATCAATAATAGTAGTAGTAATGATGATGATGATAATAATAATAATAATAATATCCAATAATAATACTAATAGATTAATATTAAAAATTGGGGTGTTACACAAGGCAGATTGTATTCGCATTGCTTCAGTGTGTTTCGCTGTCAATAATTTGAATCAAGGTTGAAAGTTTGTTCTCGAACATTTCACATTAAAAATTGATCTCACTTAAAATGATGGGACGTGCATTGATAACACTTCAAGACCATTAGACAGAGTAATGAAAGGAGATGTCTCTAACATTCATTTTCTCTCAATTACATTTACTTCTATATATTCATTTGACCTTTAAGTTTGATAATGTTAAATTTTATTTTAAACATATTTTTATCAATGATTTAGTAGGAATCAAACTTGATACGCATAACTTACAATATTCCCACATTAATTTAAGAGTCCCACATTGGAAGTGATATGACTATAACAAATGGTCATAAGCTAAGGCAATCCTCAACTTAGAAATTAATTTTGTGAGTTTGTGTTGGGCGCAACTACACTTTCTAAGGTGATATCATAGCTTATCCAAGATTTGTTAAGTCACATGCTATCAAAATTCATTATCAACAAATCGAATCACACTCCATATGTCAAGTTTTGGGCGTGATAAGGGTGTGTTAAGAGTTTCACATTGAATTTAATATGGTTTAAACAACTGTTTATTAGTGGGTCAATCTCCACCTCACAAACTAATTTTGTGAGCTTGTATTAGGTCCAACCATAAGTTCAAAGACATTGGACACTGACCACTTGCATTATACTCATATGATTTATTTTAAATTTATTTTGACTACTTATGCCATTAAATTTTTCATTTAATTAATATCAAAATTATTATCAAAGTCAAAATAAATAAAAAATAGAAAGAAAAAAAAAACAACGGGGTCAATACAATTTTCATTTATTGAATAACAAAATAATTTAGATTCAATGAATATGAAAATTATTGTCAAAGTCAAAATAAATAAAAAATAGAAAAAGTAAAAAAAAAACCAATGGTTTTTTTAAATCAGTATCTGACACAAAGATCGATTAGTTCGAGAGGTTTAATCCCATCGGTCTTAAATGAAAGGTCAATGATTCGATCTCGAACTATAAAGAGAAACTAGTATATGTTTGGTTTCACTTCTAGAGGCGGAAAAAAATGAGTCCGGATGTGTATAATTGATTTTGACATGTTTTTTTTTTTTTAGTAGAATAATTGATTTTGCCTCAAGAATTGATTCCACTTGAAGTTAGAATTTGTAGTTTTTATAATTAAACTCACTTTTACATTACATATCCAATCATAAATTACTTTACCTTCAACGCACTTTTAAACATAATCAATTCTTTAAAAATCAATTCTTACCGTAATGAAACCAAACATACATAGTTGGCAAGGAAAACTCATCTTATGTATCTAACAAAAAGTTTAATTAGTATATTTTATAGATGTATAATTATTTTACACATGTAATTAATGATTGTTATCACATCAATTAATGAAGACGAATGTTAGCAATACACACATTCTAACACACACTTTCAAACGTTGTGATTGATTAAAATTCGAGTGAATCATCAACTTCGTCCCTGAATTTTTACGGGTCGGCGAACTTCGTCCCTCAATTATGCGAAATATCAATTTAATCCCTGAATTTGTTAAATGTGAATCAAGTTAGTCCTTCTGTTCAAACTGAGCGTTAACGGGGCTGACGTGGCAGTTAACCTCTCACATGTTAGACGCCACGTAGGCAGGGACTAATTTGGCTGATAATAACAAACATTTTGAAGGACTAAATTGATTGATTTGCAGAAAATGTTTTGGCCTTCTTCCCAAATGGCTCTTTTCTTCCCCAAGAGCTATTTCTTCTCTAATTGTATAAAATTGGAACGCTAATTACACAATCTGCAATCTACACTCTATAATCACGAAAATTTCCTCCAATAATAAGTGGTCCAGTTCTGCCCCCAATTCAAAAAACTTAAAACCCTAATTTTTTTCGTATTGAATCTGAAAGTCAAAATCTTCAAAATTTCTTGAAGCAAAACTATTGAAATTGAATCTGAAATGATGGGGGTGGGAATATGGGAAAAAACGGTTATGAAAGTCAAGCTTCATCTTCAAGCTCCAAGTTTAATTGTGTTGTGAGAGTGCTTGAATGTTGGTGTCCTACAATTTGTGTTGTTAGAAAATCCAATACTTCAAAAAACCTAGGAAGGCCATTTTATGCTTGCCCTCTGCCAAAGGTTGGTTTAACTAATGAAAAGAGGTTGAAGATGATTGAGAAATGTAATCTTACTATAATAATATTGCCATCAAATTAGTCCCTGAATTATTTCTCTATCTATCAAATAGATCCCTACGTTATATAAAAAACCATCAAATAAGTCCCTGAATTGTTTAATCAGATATCAATTTGATCCTTGAAAACATCT
>Ga0315915_1000660_pt1 | contig 37468 bp, 14 predicted proteins | sample MpolbnodulesMG_FD_207738 | JGI IMG/M metagenome (GOLD analysis project Ga0315915, IMG submission 207738) | Medicago polymorpha root nodule microbial communities from Los Angeles, California, United States - branched nodules | ecosystem: Host-associated > Plants > Roots > Nodule | place: USA...
TGAAATTGATTGAATTTAAGTTGATTGAAAGTTGGACTCTAGGTGTTTGATAAAATGTCTCAATGAAATTTTTTTGTTTTTTAGATTGTTAATGATGAAATTGGTTTGTTAATGTTGATTATAGTATGTTTGACTGCAATGTAGTAGTTTAAGGATTGAAATGACATTGCCGAAATTTAACTGTTGTTGAATAGTTAGAAATGACACAATGTCCGAATGAAAAAAATCATTGATTTTTTGCTTTTTGGAATGTTGTGCAGATATGTCTTAGAAGCCTGGCAGAGTGAGGGGAGATAGGGAATCGGCTACAAGGAGTGCCCGGAGAGAAAAGGTGGCACAACGCCCTCCTATGGCTGGTCGACGGAGAGGTTGGAACACGAGGTTATCCAGGCTAATGATGCGGAGGGTTCATCTTCACAGACGACTGCGTCCCAGATAGTGGACCCAACGCAGTATCAACAGGAACCTCAATATAAGCACCTTCAATATCAGCAGCCTCACCAGCAGGAGCAGAAGGGTGAGGGTCACCAGCCAGAGGCTGAGGCTCAGTGGGAGCCGGCTATGGAGTTTGAGGCCGGACCGCAGGGCTTTCCTGGGGGGCCTTATGAGTTGTCACTTTTACCGAACTTCGGTAAACACGTGGCATGTAGGCTATGGGTCGATGCCGAAGTAAGTATAATTGCTTTATTTTATTTAATTTAATGATATGTTACTTATTATTTTTCTTATTTAATGTTTATGTTACAATATTAAAATTTACTTATTTTAATGATTATTTTACTTATTTTACTTATTTCATGTTTATGTTAGAATATTTCATGTTTATTTTACTTATTATTTTTTTAAGGGTGTTGTTGTTTGTTTATGTTTTTGTTTTTGTATTTCAGTTTTAATTGTCGCATAAGATGATCAGTGTCTCGCATGGGAAGAAGCTTAAACTTATTAACTTGCAGTGTCGTTGTCGGGAGAAGCAAATGACTGGTTCTAGGACCCGGTGAATGATTCCGGTCTTACCCCCTACTTAAGATTAGGTACGACAACATCTCTCACGGGCTCATTCGTGCCTTGTAAGAGAGATGGCATGTAGACATCAGCAACTTCCATCTGCCTGTTGGATAGATGACTCTCACACTAAATGATGTGGCATATCTTCTACACATCCCCATCACTAGGAGGCTTATTAAGGAGGAGGAGGAGGAGGAGGAGTTATCTCATGAGCAGGGCATACAGCTGATGCAGGATGAGCTATGTTTTACAGAGGAGGAGGCGATGGATAAGGTGGAAAAATAGTGTGGTGCTCAAGTCAGTTACACTAAACTGAAGAGGTGTTACGAATCACTGTTGAATAGGTGTAATCAGCTGGTGGAGCCTGACACAGAGGAGGAGGAGGAGGGGGAGGAGGAGGAGGAGCAGAGTGTTGTTAAGACCTCCTGCGTTAAGGCGTTTTTGTTGTTCATCCTTGACTACACCCTTTTTGCCGGCAAGAACAACAAAACGGTTAATCTGCTATGGCTGCTTGCGCTTCAGGATTTAGACATGGTGGGCGACTAGTCATGGGGCGGCATGAGACTTGCTTTCCTATATGAGCAGTTTTCTCCTACCTCCGACTCAACTGTTAGCGTTGTTGGTGGTTACATGACCTTGCTTGTGATAATATATTTTTTTCTTATTTTTTTTAGTGAATCGTAAATGTATAGTTGTTTGTATGATACTTGTGCTGATATAAATTTGTCTCTTTGTGTTTGCAGGGATGGGTTTTTGCGCACTTCAGGCAGCTCGTTCCGAGAAGGCTTGATCCAGATTACCTGCATGTTGACCCGCTTGTGGGTAGATGGAAACCTCTCAAAGGCTTTTTTGATGTTGGACACTACATAACCGCAACTGATTCGATGGAGCATGCTCATGTCATCTGGAGGTCATACGAGACTCAATGAGACCTAACTCCTTTTCATGACATATGTTAGTACTCCAGATGGATTATGGCTGGCAAAGCCAGGATGTGTCGTAGCTTGCCAGAGCGGGTTCTGAGGCAGTACAGTTATGTCCAAACCATTCTCAAACCTCCTACGACGATTGGGCCTCTTGAGCCAGAGGAGGTGGTCACAGCCTTCATTGAGTTTGTTGTCCATGTCCTTAGCCAGCATGAGAGGGGTAATCCGGTCCTAGAGGACGAGGTGTGGAAGCATTCAAAGGGGTACATGAGATGGTTCTACAAAGTATCTCATCCTATTATGATCGCCCCTACGGCCATTCCTGACTACACAGCTCATGTCCCTCCCTACGAGGAGGTTATTGTTGAGCAGCAATGGGCCAGACAGCTTCCAGACCCATTCCAGATCATCGGCAACATCAGAGCCAAAGTGGAGAGTACAATGGGGGTTTCTGATGTGTTTTCAAATCCACTGGTTCTCGACATTATGGAGGGTATCTAGGCCGAGTATAGCGTGCTGGAGGAGGTGCAGGCTCCGCGGAGGAGGAATAGGAGTCATAGTTCACAAGAGTAGGGTTTTATCTTATGACTTTTGTATATTTGTAGTTTTTTTATTACATTTTGTCGAATATATTTACACTTGCGCTTTTGCGTTTTTATGACATTTTGCGTTATTTTATTCCTTTATTCTTCGTATTTTAATTATGAACGAATGCTTGAATGTATGATGACAAAATGGATGCAATTGACTCAATGGATGTATGAATGAATGAAGGAATTAAGAAAATTAGGGAAAATTGAGTTTCTACATGTTCTGGTATTTTGCACAGTCACAGCGTAAGTTAACTCATGCATGAGTTAATCCCGTATGAGTTAAGTCACGCAGTATTTAACACATTTGTGAGTTAACTCACGCAACGTAAGTTAACTCACGCGGGATTAACACATGTGTGAGTTAACTCACGTTAGGGGTATTTTCGAAAGTTTGATTGGGAATGAGTAAAACTTATTGGGAGAAGAGCATTTTTCCTCTTGTTTATATAACCCTTAAACCACAAATTTGATTATGAAGTTTTGTTTAAGGGTTGTGCTTGACTGGAATCCCGTGCCGACTTTATATGCTGTGGCATATAAAGTCCAATTTTACCACCATGTAGCAAATATTCTTAAAGCTTTAACATGATCGTTTTTATAAATTTTATGTACTATGGTCTATTTGGTTCAATTAAAAGTGGCAAATTGACAACTAAGCTAATTTTGTAGCTGTGATTGCTAAAGAACTGATACATCCAAAGCCTGAAATGGCATATGTAATCTTCCAACATTGTAATTTCCAATGGTTATTCTTTTGAAAATAAATAATACCTCCCTAGCTCAGTATTCATATTGTCTCATGCACCAAATAGCCGCACCAGTTATCTATATAGTAGTTGATTATAGATTAGATTATTAGAGTTATTTAGTTGAAGTTTTTAATGAACTTCAATTAAGTGAAAATCATTCTGAAAAAATCAAGTTCGAATCCATACTAAAAAAATCTATGTACATTACTTAACTTTCAGCCGAACTTTAAATTTTTATGGGTCCCAATTTCCTAGAAACTAGAGGAATCCATTTAGATGGGCTAAATTTTTAATCAACGATTAAGATCACTGTTTGCGGTTAGAAATCCATTTACAAATAAACATGGCATTTACATACACAAAATTAGCACTCCTATCAATCATAAGTTTCATCTCAATTTTCCCTCAAACATATATTTCTCATGACATTGAAAGTAATTTCCTTCAATGTTTTTCATCAGGTTTAGAAAATTCAAATTCAACTACAAAAGTAATACTCACTAACAGTTCATCTTATGCAACTCTTTTACAATCTTCCATAAGAAACAACAGATTCTTAGAAAGTTCAGTTCCAAAACCTAACCTTATTGTTTTTCCAAATAACCTATTTCAAATCAAAACAACAATAATTTGTTCAAAAAAACAAAGCCTAGAAATAAGAGTTAGGAGTGGTGGACATGACTATGAAGGTCTTTCTTATGTCTCTAATGTTCCATTCCTAATCATTGATCTCACAAACCTTAGGTCAATAACCATTGACATCAAAGAAGAAAATGCATGGATTCAATCAGGTGCTACTCTTGGAGAACTCTACTATGCAATTGCAAATAAAAGTAATGTTCATGGTTTTCCAGCGGGTAGTTGTCCTACTGTTGGTGTAGGAGGTCACTTCAGTGGAGGTGGATTTGGTACATTATTTAGAAAATATGGTCTTGCAGCTGATAATGTAATTGATGCTCAAATAGTAGATGTTAATGGAAATATTCTAAATAGAGAAATGATGGGTGAAGATTTATTTTGGGCTATAAGAGGAGGTGGAGGATCAAGCTTTGGAGTGATTACCGCATGGAAAGTCAAGCTTGTACAAGTTCCTTCAAATGTGACAGTTTTCGATATTCCAAAGAGATTAGATCAAAATGCTACTACCCTTTTCATGAAATGGCAAATAATAGCAAACAAGCTTCCCAGTGAACTTTTTCTGCACTCAGTTATAGGACTAGCTGCTAATTCATCTTCTGATGGTGGAAAAACTGTACTTGCTTCTTTCACAGGACTATATCTTGGGAAATCTGACAACTTGCTTCCTTTGATGCAAAACAACTTTGAAGAATTAGGTTTGCAACATGATAATTGCACTGAGATGAGTTGGATTCAATCTGTTCTTTATTTTGCAGGCTATTCCATCCATGGTTCATTGGAAGTGTTACTTCAAAGAAACACAACACTTTCAAGTTTCAAAGCCAAATCAGACTTTGTAACTGAACCAATTCCTAAGTCAGGTTTGGAAGGGTTGTGGAACATGTTACTTGAAGAGAACAACCCAACTTTGATTATGACACCATATGGAGGGAGAATGGGTGAGATTTCAGAATCAGAAACTCCATTTCCACATAGAAATGGGATCATTTATGGTATCCAATATTTGATAAATTGGGATTCAAATGAAGAAACACCAAAGCATATGGATTGGATGAGAAGGTTATATGCATACATGACACCTTATGTTTCAAAGTGTCCAAGAGTAGCATATTTGAACTATAGGGACCTTGATATAGGAGTGAACAGTGGCAATACAAGCTATGAAGAAGCAAAATCTTGGGGCATGAAATATTTCAAGTCTAATTTTGAAAGATTAACACTTGTAAAAGAAGAAGTTGATCCTAACAATTTCTTTAGGCACGAGCAGAGCATTCCACCTTTGTCTTATTGATGTATGTTTTACTCCCTTTCCTATTTCTTATGCAACATTTACTTTCCCAAAACTGAAAAGTTAAGCCACAAACCCCTTGCTAAATTAGCCAAACCAATACAATTTATACAACAGAATCTTTTTTTCTGTGGAGAGGGTTCACTTCAGGTAATAATTGTATAATAGTTCTCTGGAGTTGCCATTTTAATGAATTCACACATAAGTAACAAAACAGTGACAAAAATAAATCATAGAAGTGAAAGTAGTACAATTTATTTGCTCCAACCTTACCTCAATGCTTTGGAAAAGTTAGCTTTCTGAATTTTCCATCATGAAGTTTTACAGATCTCCATGGTCATCTTTGTTATAGTACAGGGTGAACGAAAGAGCGCAATTGCATATCTAATAAGGGCTAGCAAGGATAAGGTTTTTAAGCTACTTGTTTTTTTAACATGACATATTAGTGTGATAGAATGTGAAATCATTCAAGACAAACTCAGACCTATAACTACGTTTGATTCTGTTGTGATCAGAATTGATTTTAAGTGGATTGATTCTGTAAAATTGATTCTGGATAAAAGTGTGTATAATGTAAAGTGATTTATGTTTGGATTTATGTATGTAAAACCAATTTAGGCTACAAATTTAAGGCTAAATCAATTACAGAAGCCAAAAGCTGCAAATTCTAGCTTTAAGTAGAATCAACTCTACAAGCAAAATCAATTCTACAACCTCTAGAATCATTTTATACCCTCCAAAATTGAAACCAAACATATTAGAGTCTAACTTCATATGCTTAAACTATCATATATTTCACAATCACAATCATTCAAACACTATAAATAAAAACTTGTTTTCAGACTAAACGTGATTGTGAAGTGCTTATATAAGACCAAAGCTCCCAGCTAGAGGATCCGTCCCAGGCTGTTATTGCTGGGCTGGGAGTCCCAGCACAGCAATAACAGCTCGAAAGAAAATACCAAGTGAATGACCCCCACATAAACAACCCCTCCCCCTTTTACATAGATCCCCCTTTCCCTCTCTTCAAATTAACTCTCGTATGTCTCGCCCCGTTCACTAACTCCCCTTTTACACGGATTCAGGGCCTTAATTATGTGCTTAGCTGCCAGGCTGTAACTTCCTAATGCTATCACTATCTTAAGAAATACTATTTGCCAGTGAACCAGTTCAAAATTTCAATCAAGAATGTGTGCAATTAGCAATGACCGCACTTCAAAAAAGCACCTAAATCTAACAAACTTTGACCTCAGTTGGTCCAATTAATCAATTCAGAGTATAAACAGAGAAATATTCAAATAAGTCTTACAATCCAACTGGGCATAACAGCTTCTGCTACAGGCTGATAAATTACAATTCATATTTAGGGCTATATTCGTTTTCTACAAAGAGTGAATTTTGAATTACTAATCAAAAGAGGATTTCACAGTTATTTCTTGACCTAGTCACGTATATAGCCCCAAATACAAGTTCTAACATACAACTGAAAAAATAATGGAAAAAATAAATATTACCTGAACCTTATTTCAGAATACCAAGCTTACCCACTACTTTGTCGAAAGTGCTTCGGCCACATTGTCCTTGTTCCTTGTCAAATAAATTTGATGGGCTCTCAACTAAGTAATGTAACTGCATGGAGCTGATCCTTTTTGAATGTGACCAGCAACTAAAGATGGGGAGGGTACAGGCGGTACTTCAACGAGATCTGCTATGCAATTTTACCTACTTTGAATGTAAATCTAAAGACTGTATAATAACATTTTTCAACAACTTATGTAATTAGGTAAATGTAAACAAACTAGCTCATTCATTTCATTTATTCATTTATCTAAAATAGTTAATAAAAGCAGTACACTGGTGAGGAATTTGTTTGCTCCTCACCTTAGAACCCGCCAGATACCAAGTACAGAGCACGGTGCTTAAATTTTAGAACAGCAAATAAAAGTAACTTCCATTACGAATGAATATATAAAAAGTTTAGCACAAAATCTGCAGCATTAAAATATCAGCTAATTCATATGATTGATGTCAGTCAAAAAATATCAATGGATAATTGAAATGCCAGTAAATTTGAAATTCTTAATTCTTCTTATATAATGTCTTTACATCTTAAACTTCTCTTATACAACGCCAGAGTTAAACACATATAGGCCTAGTAAGGTATTGTAATGCCCCTTCTCAATTTCATCATCCTTTACTTGATGAAGAACAAGTGTCTCAATAATCAAGTCTTCCCAATCAATACCATCAACTGCCATTCCTCTTCTGTACTTCTTTCTTTCAGTGCAAGTACTATCTAAAATGCCAAGATTTGCAGTATCACCAAGATCAGCATGTAATGGATGAGTTATTCTTTTTATCCGCTTCTTTGCAGCATTGATCTTCTCTCGCCTCATTTTACATTTCAATTGACCATTAACAAATGATGGTGGCATGGATACCACTCCAATATCCTTCTCTAGTAACTCTTTCAGTATAAGCTTTCTGCTCAGTTCCGATTCTTCATTCCACCACTCCTGAAAATCAAGTTCCAACCTTCTCCTTTTCTGAACATTTGCACTCCTTGAAGACATAGCATCACGATTCTCATTCAAAAATTTGTCATACATCAGAGACAAACATTCAGGTGAAATCTGTAACCTTTCATCATCCACAATGCCTTCTCTATCACCATTACTTTGCAATGAAAAATACTGAGAATCTTTTCGGTGAATTAATCCATCAACCCCATACTCATATTGCCCCTCCTGTGTTAAGCACTCATCAACCACATCAGCCAAATCCAACCCAGTCTGATCAACATCCTTCCTCTTCTCAACAGGCTTCGACATAGACTTCTTCTCCATATACTGAATCACAAACGGCGCATTCTTAATAATATTTTTCTTCGTAATATCTTTCCCCCAAGGCAACACTTGCGCAACATTCACAAGCGTTTCAAGAAGCTCTCTATACCTAGTTCTACAAGTCGAAACAATAGCATGAACCTCCTTCGCCAAATCCTCCAACCGAATATCAACTCCATTAATCTCCGCAACCAAAACCAAAACCGCAACCACCAAAGGTAACGGCCTACGCCCCGTACTCAAAAACAACTTCACCGCACATTGCAACAAAAACACCCCTTGTTTCTTCATTCTATCAACCAAACTCCTATCAACCTCCCTAAAACAACGACAACTATCAACACTCCTTTTCAACAAATGCACAATATCAAAATCGGGAAAATCACTCCCTCTCAAATCCAAATAATCAACAACCCTAATAACCATCTTCCCAAGCTCAAAAACATCACAACCAACCGCATTCGCAACTTCATTCATCGACAAAGCACGTTCATCTCTACGCATAACAACATAACAACACGCGCCAATCAAAACCTGAAACCAATCCCCTTGACCGAATTCGCCATCAGTGATATCACTAATCATAGTATTAATTTCAATTTTCTTTGAACCTAAACCTAATTTAGTGGTGAATTGTTCAATGGAATTACGAGCGGAGAATAATTTACGGTCTTTGTAAGAGTAGATTGTACCTGAACCGGAGGTTCCGATGTGGATGAAGGTTCCTTGCGGACCGTTGATTCCGCAGGTGTAAGTTTCGAATTGATCGAAGGGCTGTTCTGCGCCGCAGGAGGAGCAGAATGAACCGCCGGTTTCGTCGTCGCGGGTGAATGAGGTTTTGCTGCAGTTTATGCAGCGACGAGAAGTTGACATTGGATTGGGAGTGTGATTTGGGGTTTAGGGTTTGTGAATTCAATTTTAATTTAAATTATTGGTTGCGAATGAACTGAAAAAGCTAGCTATGCTGTACGGTTCTAGTTATCTAACTGTTTGGTTTATTTAACTGTGGTTCGGTTCGGTTCAGTTTAGTGGTTTTTTTTAACAACCTTAAATAATTCAAACACTAGATCCAACTTACATGGAATTTTAATGGTTGGTGCTTCATCCTAATTGTCCAATGCTTGACTACATAAATGTTAAAATCTAATTCCAAAAATAAATATTTTTATGCAAGTAATTGAAAATATTAAGTTATGGATTTATATTGTTGCATTGAAAGAGACAAGTCTCAGAGAATTAGAATCAATATCAAATGTTTAATATTTTATGCGATGTATCTTGTGCTGATGTGACCATTTTACTTTCTAAGCGTCTTAATAAAATACATATTAAGTAAAGAATTGATATGATTAAATATTTTTATATGTTTCAAATGAATAATTTAATGGTATATGTTTGAATTAGATAAAGAATATTTCAAGTGTTAACCCTTTTTCTTTTATAAGACTGCAACTCGAAATATATTGATGTGTGTATGTATGAATTATACAAATCATTATAGTGTCTATGGATATTAGTTTCAAAAGAAGCAACTTTACATAAATTATGAATAAAACTTGTTCTGATTGCTAAAAGGTTGAAATGGTATTTATTTTTTCAGAAATGCTTAATATCGCGACTGCCTTGATAGCGAATATCTCCCGACTAGTTTCTATTGGCTTCTCAAACCATGACCACCCATGTTTTCCATGAAATCCGAAACTGTATGCTTCTCTCTTTCTTTTAGAAATTAAACATGTAAGCGGTCGTGAAATTTCAAGAAAGGAGTCTCGCAATATATAGCAGGACTTTTTTTTTTTTTTGAACGGCTGATTTGATACATAATTCAACTAAAAGTGTTTTTGCCCCAAAAAAATCAACTAAAAGTGAATTTTTCAATGTATTTGAGAGTGATTTTGTGTGGCAGAATTATTTGTTGTTTTCGGTCACAATCATTAGCATCACTGGGAAATCTTTTAAAGACCCATAGGGGTCACAGTATCTTCAATTTTATTTTTTTTTATATAGAAAATTAGTAAAATTTACTTCATACAATTTTATTTTACGTACATCTCTCTAGTACCCCTCCATTCACACATGCAAACATTTAGTAGACAGATTTGGATTCTCTAAGCATATGATAGGCTATCTAGTTGATAGATAGTTTATTTGGAGCTTTAATTTTGTGTTGAAATTATTACATTGATATTTTTGAATGAAATTGTATATGGCTTTTATGAATTTCAGTTATGATATTTTAGTTAATATTTACTGCTTCCCCTGATATTTTGTGCAAAATCCGCCACCGATTAACATATAATGTCAAATGTCTTAAATCCCTTCCTAATCCTTCATTTCCTGCCACACAAATATTGAGCCCATGGACACTGTATAAGCATTCATGTAATATAAGTATAAAGGACATATTATATAGGATTTTGCTAGAAGACACCCATAAAGGTGTTTTTTAGCAATCCACGCCTCAAGGTGTGATTATCAACTTTTTAGTTATAACTTGTTAAAAGACACCTTTATAAAAATTAGTTTGTGTCTTTTAGCAAATGCATATAGGATAATGTGCTAAAAGACACCTTCATAAAGGGTGTCTTCTAGCAAAACCTATTATATAAAGTATCTAAACGTTGCTTAAAATTGATTGACAATAATTTGTGCTATAAATGAAGACTTTGTGGGAATTTGATAATGTTGATAATAAGTTTTAGGGGTGTTCTTTTTTTATCAGAGGGAAAGCACAAAAAAGCATAAGACTAAGCAACCCATGGCCTAAAACTCCAGAGGATTCGGCTAACAAGATAGGGGTATTCTAATATGCATATACAACAATTTTTAGGTTTTAAACTATATGCAGCTACAAAGATTATGCACCTTCATTATAGATTTTTTCGATACATCCATTTAGTCGTAGACAATTTCTTGTTAGTCAATCCCACATAGTGAAGCGGTCCACCCCCAATAACACTTTGAGTGTATTAGGAAAAAACAATTTTATAAGAAGAGTGTATTAGAAAACACAGTGGTGCAAATAGTAACACATCTGAGTCAAAGGCTTTTTCCCCAAAGTATTCTGACATACTTTCGGCCCAATATATTTGAAGAAATGATATTGCTAAGCACACCCCCAAATACTTAAAGATTTTACCCCATACCCCTACACTTATACCTTCACCCTTACATTTTACATGAATTGTCAATTTTACCCTCATATATATATATACCAAAATCATTCCCATTTTGTCACTTTTCTTTAAAGTTTTCTGGAGAGAAACAGAGATTAAAATTATGAATACAAAGTATTTTTCCGGAAAACATAATTCTGAGAAAGGGTAAGTTGAAGTAGAGGAAGGGGAAGATGAAAAGGATATTGTCATGGATGATGTTGAAGACACGTGATGTTGAGAAATATTGATTTGGGGTTTTTTGTACTGAATTAGGATTTTTAGTTTTTGAGTAACGTTTTAATTGATTTATTATTCAATTGAATTCTGTTTTACTTGAAAGCAATAGGATTTTTCTTCTTTCTTTCACACGGACGAACTGTTTACATGTTAAACGGAGCTTTTTAAAATGAAAGATAAAATCCATACTAAATTCTTTTAAGTTTAATGTTTGTATTGGATTAATTATTTTAATTTTTGTTTTAAATTAGTCCTTTATATTATTAAATGTGTACACCTTGTATTTTAAGTCATAAAATATATCCATCATTACCTTCTTAATTTCTATTAAACTCAGTTAAAAAGTGCTTATGTGGAAATTTATTGTTAAGTTGGTAGGTCTAAATTCATCCCTCTCAAAACTAAGGTTCATAATTGCATTACTCATTCTTGGTTTGAAACAAAATTGGTTGATTAATTGATATAATCTTCCACCTCAATGTTAAATAGTCATGTAACCACTTTTTAGTAAAGTTGGATTAAAAGAGGGACCAATTTGTCATACACAAAAATTAAAGAACGGATTATTTCACTTTTACCAACCTAAATGTCCAACTTAAAACTAAACAGTTAAAAGAATTACTTGAGTACAAACATTATACTTAAAAGAATCTCACGATGTATTTGACTTAAATTTGAAGAAGTGAGTTTACCAATGCAAATGCATTACACAAAGAAGTTCAATTTAAAAATAAAATAAAACAACCATGCAGCTGCAGACAAATTCTATGGTTACCACTTTAATATGAGAGCAACACTTGAACATCAACATCGCCTAAAATTCCAACCATGTCTCACAATTCCGATTGAAAAATGGAAACTCAAGAGCTTCTTTATCTTCTTTTTTTATGGTGGTCGGGATTTGAACTCTGGATTTCATATATATTATGTATTGTTCCTACCAATTAAGTTAAGCTCACGAAAATAGAGAGCCTCCTTATCTTAATAAGCAAGATGGTCATTCAATTTATACTAGAAAAATAAATATAAGTGCTTAAAAGCTCAACTTATATTTGTTTTTTTTATGTTGTTGAATCAACTACCGTCTAATCATGTCTCACTTATGAAATCGAAGATGACTGCAAACTTCTATTTTTAAAGGGTAACACAAGGTCGTCATCTTTGCTATTTTAACTAATTTTTTATTGTTAATGTATGATATACCAAATTATAATATCTTTCACCTTTATTATTGACAAAAATTCACAAGTACTTATGGTTTGTAAAATTATTGTTTAAATCTTAAAATGCATGTACACCAACTCAACCTCACATTCTTCCAATTAATGGAAGGTCCAATCAAACTTTTACATTTTTTAATCCTCACAGGAACATGAACCACTACTTGGTTAAATGGCACGTTAATTAATCCACTACTAATTCAAAATTCCTTGAAATCTTGTCCTTGATCTTCCAAGCATGTGGCTCTGGTTTATAGAATCCTTAAACCCCAACTAATTTGAGGTTTAAGTGTTTTTTATTATGGTAGTGGTTGACTGGAGAATCATGTGCCGACTCTATATGCCATAAACCAAACAAGGAGACTTGTCCAGTTGTGCCATCATGTAGCAAAAATTCCTCAAGATTAAGATAAGATGGTGGATTTCATAGTGGCGCACGTAACTCTAAAGGTAACACTGATTTAGGATATGATCGTTTTTGGATATTATGTATGTTTGGTTCAATGGATAGGAGAAAAGAGATTTTAATGAAGGAGAGAAGCGAAGGAGAGAATTTAAAAATCTTGTATGTTTGGTAAGATGAGGAGAGCTGAGAAAATTTAAGGAAAAAATTTATGTAGAATTCCTTAAGTGTTTTTCGTATATTTCTTAACTAAATTCAATATCATTTTCTCAAATCCATAATTTTCTCATGGTTTATTATATCAAAAAAAAAAGTGTGTTTTTAGTTAAGAATCATACGAAAAACACCTAAAGAATTGTATCTAAGTTTTGTCCAAATTTTAATGTTGAGGGAAAATTTGTTCATGTGCTTCCAAATAATTGAATAAAACAACTCAAATTTAAAATATGAAAAAGTTAACTTACGTCTTAAGGTACAATTTAATGAATCAAATATAGTAACTTTTTATTGGAATCTGTATATTTAATTTAATTTTAAAATTTGTAATAAATTAAATGTACAAAATTTGAAAGAATATTTTTTACTTTTGAATTTTTTAACATGTAACATAAGGACACAAGTTAGTATAACCATTTAAAATAATATCTCTCTCACCTTTATCGCCCTCCAACCAATTATACCATTTAAAATAATATCTCTCTCACCTTTATCGCCCTCCAACCAAATTTAATATTACTAGCTTATTTCTAATTACGAATGAGATTTTAGTCTTATAATATGATAAATTAATGTTCAAATCTAAGCTGAAAGATATAACCATGTTTAATATCAAACATTGTCTAGAATATGTTTAACTACAATTGTGGGAAACTATGATTAGCAAAAAAAATGCCTATTTTTGCTCAATATATCTTGTGACATTGTTACCCTCAAATAGGAAAAGAGATACTTCAATTTTTCCTTTTTGAAAAGTTCCAGCACAAAAGATAGTTCCAGGTAATTTATTGCCAAATAACTGAGGTTAGGTTATGCATTTTAATTTATTATTTTTACAGATTATGCATTTTAATGATGAACCAACGAAATTAAGTACTCTTTGTACATTTGTACTTTTTTATGGACTTCATATTTGTGTACATTGTGTATATATGGAGAGATTTCATTTATGTACACAAATATTTACTGATATGAAATCTCCCATTTACCTTTTTTATGGACTCCATTCACTTTTGTGTGTGTACATTTGTATTTTTTTTTTTTTATGTACAAGAATGTTTGAAAATGAAATCTCCCACTTACCTTTCTGATATGAACATTTCTTCTTAAGATACATATGCACTGATTCTCTTTTCAGTTATCTAGGCTAAGTAACTTTTAAGGTTCAATGTATTCATATACTTTTCAATTGTTGTTTAAACTTAGAACAAAGTAACCGACATGCAATGGCAGAATTAGAAACAATGTTCATGTCATATGTTGCACACTTTTGTTAAAATGTTGCTCACACTACACGAAATCCTCTTAGTCTGTCTATCATCTCCAAACGTAAAGAAATATATTTAGGACCTTTGTCTTTCAATTATATATGTCACCTCTCCTCTTCTATTTATTTATTTATATATTTATATCAAAGCACTTTTACTCTTTTTAACCTTTTTTTTATTCAAATATATATAATACGGCTAGGAAAAAAAACACAAAAAACAAATTATTTTTCAACAAAATATTTCCCGTTTAAAAGATTTTCCACATTTTTCTTTTAGATAGATAAAATAACAACATTGATTAAAAAGGATTCCTTCAAAAAAAAAAACATTGATTAAAAAAGATAGACAAAATGACAACATTGATTGAAAACTTACGCAAACAAATAATTGAAGAGTCGTTGATATAACAATATTTGCATTTTTGTCAATTGAACTGGGATTTGCGGCGAACTAAGACAATCCTACTAAACTTAAAAATTGGAAATTGAAATTTTATAATAAAAGTATATATATTTCCCAACAAATTAAGCTTGTTAGAAAATATATAAAGTTTGGCTAGGTATCTCTAATTGGTTTGGTTTGAGTACGGTGCATCCTAGTGGATCACTTTCTTCAAATTGGAAATTTAGGCGGGTTTCCAAAAAACATCTGTGTAACATTTCAATTCATTTTGTTATCATGTCTGTGGGTGATTTGGTGTAAAAGAAAGCATTAGATTTTTCGTCAAAATTAAAAGAGGAATCGTTACAACAACTTTCGACAAAATTAAGTTACGGTTTTATTGTGAATGAAAGCGAAACACATTAATTTAGCTTTTAACTATCATCTATGGTGACTTGATCATTTAACTTGTTTGAGAATCAACTTATAATAGAGTTGCTTTGACCTACTTTTTTCCCTTCCCCTTCTCTTTATTTGTCTTTGTTGTATTTTGTTGTAATTTGACTTTTTATTCGTGGTTTTTTCGGCACTCCTTATGCTTAATCTACCATACCTCAATTAATATAATTCCTTTTAACAAGGTTGTTCTTCTTTCTCCTTTTAGTTTTCCATACATCTTATGTTTACCACATACTAGACCATAGAATCTGTGCCTACAACTTAATTAAATCACACTTCTACACAATCTATAAGTTGGGCGATGGATATTTCTGCTTAGCAAACAAGTATTACAAAAGTTAAATGCTTGCCATTAAACTTGCGTAACAAATGTACCTATGAGTGAGTGACGTTGAGATTAGGACCTACCAATTTGTCCCCACTAGAAAGCCATGAAATGAATGGAGTATTATCTTTGACTGTGTATCTTTATAGAACTGGGAGTTAGAATCTTCATCATAAATATGAGCCATCTTTTAGATTACTAAAGAATGGTGGTGCGTTTATTGGAGCTTAATTTTCTAACTCATACAACATTGAATAGATTAAGCTCCAATAAACATTTACTCAGTCATCCTAGATACGACACAAATGATGCATTTATTAGAGCTTAAGCTATGCAACGCTACATAGGTTAAAAACCCTTTATTTTATTTTATTTTTGACCAGGGTTTAAACGTCGAACCTTGCATATATTATGTATCGTCACTACCAACTGAGCTAAGCTCACGATGACTAAAAAACCCTTTATAAATTACAGGATATGTGTTCGATGTTAAAAACATGAAGTCTCAAAAAATCACACTTAAAATAACTCTTAAAATAAATTCATGTGTATCTTCGCTCGAATTTAAATCTCGTTTATTCTTTGAGATTTACACAGTTGTATGATTAAATTTATGCATTTGATGTCAAAATAAGGATACTAAATGTGATTATTTTTTCTAAACAATATTTAAACATTACTTCACTATGTTGTATAGTCTCTTCTATTAGACTCTGTATTTCCAATTTTATTAAAATGAAGAGTAATGACCAATGGTTTAAAAAAAAAATCACTAGTGGTTATGTTTTTTTTACGGAACTATTGTTTATGTTTGATTGTCATTAATCCATTATAATTTACACCAATGGTTATTTTTGTATTTGATGATGAAATATGTAATTAATTATTCGTCAATGAAAAAAAATGTCATAAATTATATATATTGTTTTTTTGGTTACCTATAATAAATTATATACATAATCAAAGTACTATAAAACTTATTAAAATAAATCAACTTGAATGTGATTATTCTATCATAAATGAGGTCGATGTTCTTCTAATCAAAGATAGATCACGAAATCCATGTTCCACCCTTTCATAATTAAAATCTGAATATTTGCTCCAAGATAATGCCAACACTCTTCAACTTTATGACGTTTACCTTAGCTCAACTTATACGTAAAAAAATTCCATCACATTAGCACCATAGCTTATATATAAATACATAACATATGTGATAGAGTCCTTAAACACAAACCCAAACACAACACAAATTAAAATCATGATATCTTTTCCAAGTTCACACTTGGCAATTTTAGTCCTCTTGATATCAATTTCATTAACAAAATCAGCTTCAATTGAAGAAAACTTTGTCCAATGTCTAAGCTTCTATTCAGACAAAGCAGCACCATTTTATGCATCAATTTACACTCAAAACAATGCTTCATTTAACAACATCCTTAATTCTTCAGCACAGAATCTAAGGTATTTGGTACCTTCAGCTCCAAAACCCGAATTTATATTCACACCCCTAACTGATTCACATGTCCAAGTAGCTGTTACTTGTTCAAAGAAACTTGGTATTCATCTAAGAGTAAGAAGTGGTGGCCATGATTATGAAGGACTCTCATATGTTTCTGAAATTGAAACACCTTTCATAATCGTCGACCTAGCCAAACTTCGCGATGTAAATGTTGATATTGAAGATAATAGCGCTTGGATTCAAGCCGGTGCTACTATCGGCGAAGTGTATTATAGAATACATGAGAAAAGTGATGTTCATGGTTTCCCTGCTGGTCTTTGCACAAGTTTAGGTGTTGGTGGACACATAACAGGAGGTGCATATGGATCCATGATGAGAAAATATGGTCTTGGAGCTGATAATGTTCTCGATGCAAAAATAGTCGACGCAAATGGGAATGTTCTTGATAGAAAATCTATGGGGGAGGAATTCTTTTGGGCTATTAGAGGTGGTGGAGGTGGAAGTTTTGGTATTCTTCTTTGGTGGAAAATTAAGCTTGTTCCTGTTCCGAAAACCGTGACGGTTTTTACCGTTACCAAAAGCTTAGAACAAGATGCAAGTAAGATTGTTCATAAATGGCAAGAAGTAGCACCAACTATTGATGAAAATCTCTTTATGAGAGTTATCATTCAACCAGCTGCTAGTGCTGCAAACAAAACTCAAAGAACTATTACTACTTCTTACAATGCTCAATTCCTAGGTGATTCGGAGAAACTCCTTCAAGTTATGAAGGAAAGTTTTCCTGAATTAGGTTTGACTAAACAAGATTGCATGGAAACTAGCTGGATCAAATCTGTTCTCTATATTGCAGGCTATCCAAATGATACACCACCTGAAGTTTTGCTTGAAGGAAAATCAACATTCAAGAATTACTTCAAAGCAAAGTCAGATTTCGTTAGAGAACCAATACCGGAAACGGCTTTACAGGGATTATGGCAAAGGTTGTTGGAAGAAGATAGTCCTTTGATGATTTGGAATCCATATGGTGGCATGATGAACAATTTTTCGGAATCTGATATTCCTTTTCCTCACAGAAATGGAACACTTTACAAAATTCAGTATTTAACTCTTTGGCAAGATGGAGACAAGAATGCTTCAAAGCATGTTGATTGGATCAGGAAGCTTTATAACTACATGACCCCTTATGTGTCTAAGTTTCCAAGGGAAGCGTATGTGAACTATAGAGATCTTGATTTGGGAATGAATAAGAAGAATAGTACAAGCTTTATACAAGCAACTTCTTGGGGAAACATGTATTTCAAAGATAATTTCAATAGGTTGGTTAAAATTAAGACTAAAGTGGATCCTGAAAATGTGTTCAGGCATGAGCAGAGTATTCCACCACTACCAGTTTCAACTATGCAACTAAAAGACAAGAAATGCAAGAGCTGGGAATAAGGCACCGATTTGCCAGAGTTTCTTGTTGGTAATTATAAATTTCATGCAGAGTTGTTTGGGTGAAATAGAAAAAATAAAAGATATATTTTGATATTTTCTGTTTTTGGTGTTGTTAATGTTGTAAGATACTGATGGAGTGTTTTTCTGTTTTAAACATTTCTAGCTCTACATTTATCTTTACGTGGAAAGATTCTTGATGACAAGTGTTGTTCTGTGAAAGAAGTAATTCTTGCATAAATATATTTCTTACAAATATATATATATATGATAGAGAACACTATTTGAAGTTCTTAACTCCCCTTTGATGATAATACCAAGTTACATTAGTTTAAGAACTTCAGCAATTTTTTAATCTTACAACTGTTTAAAAAATAATGTTTCAACATCCTATTTTTTTATATAAAAAGAATCCACAAATTACTTTTTAATGGTTAAGAACTGATTTTCATTTAAGAAATTTACAGTGACATTCATGTTATTCTCCTCCACAAAGTAGGTAATACCGTGAATCTTGACAAAATAAACTGATAAAAAAAACCTAAAATTGATTAACTGAACAATTAAGATAATAAACGCCATTTTGGATAGTAAATTGATATTTAAAATTATAAATTTACATATACCAAACTAAATTACATACATAAAACTAACTTTTTTTTGGAAGATAACCAGGGAATTATCCCTAAAACTAGTATCCAAAATTTGAGAGCAACATCAGCCCATATCTCAAAAGCTCTCAACCCCCTAATTTCCCATAATCTGTACAGTTTTTCAATGAGTACCTCAATGAAGAATGATAACAAAAATCTTCATCAGTTCATCTGAAGGTATTGATTAAAAAGAACGCTTAAGCAGTGGGTCTTAAAATGCCGTAAAGCAAATCCTGTTGATGTTCCCCTAGCCTAGAAAACCACTTCCTTAAATTTCCAGCGTCATCAGAAATAGATTTACTAGAATATGCCGGAAGACTGAATTCAATCTGCGAAAGTGATTCTAAATCAAGAGGAAGAAGGCCAAACAGTGCAGTGGCAGTAGCAATTTGAAGAGAAGTGCCTGCTTTCATGGAAGAATTGCAAAGATAAGACAACAGTTTAGATCTCAAATGCTCAACTCCATGGTCTTCATATCCACCAACATCAACTCCAAGCCTGATAAGTACAATATTCAACACACAATTAACAATAACAAAGATAAAAAAAAGAAACAGATGGAAAAGTATTTGTGTCTTGTTCACATATATGTGGATCACAAAAGAAGAAACAGTTATGAGAGGTTAATGTAAAAGGAAAATTCACCATACAAAGCTTCCGAGAGAAGATGTCATACAATAAGCAAAATTTATCTCTATTCATCCCAGTAGAGATTCAAACATAATTAAATAAAGTCCTGGGATGGGGATCTAGGGAAGGATTGGACCCATTGGTAGTCATACCTTGCATTTACAAGAGACTAATTCCAAGACTTTAACAAGTGAAGTCGCATAAATGCAACTTCAACCGTTGTACTACAGCTTCCCTTATTTTAGAAAAGAACAACTAGAAAACAAATCAACAAGTATTTCAGCAATTGCATAACTCTTTTTTTTATCCTATTTCATCGGAGTCCTATTATATTTATAGGTCCTCGTATCACTCTATTCCAGGCCCCATATTAACATTAACATAACTTAAATTCCACAAACCCATACACAATCTTGTTGTATGAAATTTTCAACCATACGAAACTGTTCCCGAGTAGAGGGAGAGGGACACACTCAATCTTTCCAATTATTCCAAAAATATTGTTCCAGAGGGAAGTGAACACCTTACAGTACATGAACCCAAAAATGTTGTTCCATAAGGAAGTGACAACCTTACAGTACATGAAAAAGTAGCCTATAAACAATATGTAGGAAGATACTAATGCATGCACACTTTAAAACACTATTATTATCAAACAAAGGTCGATTTACCTTCCAAGCTGACCAAGAAGAACAATGATAGCAACCGCAGCGTTCTCCACAGCACAAGAGTCCAGTACATGAAGCAGCTGAGGAACAAGTTTTTTGTTGGTCCACTGCCAGCTCTGAAAAATAAGAGAAAACTATATGATTAGGCTTAGGAATTATTTAACTGAATCAAGATGAACAAAGAAATATGAGAACAGAAAAAATTAGCAATTGTGTAAGACAAGTTGAATGTTAACGAAACAAAAAAGAAAATTTTACAAGGTTTTTATTATTAAGGAGGCAGTCAGAGAATTTACAAGGTTTTAAATTTTAATAAACATCACCTTCTCACAATAGAAGAATAAAAGGAAAGGGGTTTGAGGTGAGTGAGATTGTCAAATTAGAAGGCCGAGTATCTAAAGATTTATCCAGGTTACTTCGCAGGACCCCCTCAAAAAAAAAAACAATTGAAAGCTCAACCATGGACACAATTTGAAATGAACTCATACAACGAACAAAATTTGTCAAAATATCCCTTAAATTAGCTAGTTTTAATGATGAACAAATTTCAGTAGAAGGTGCCAAGAAAGTAATTGTGTTACAAAGTGACTAATTTCCATGCATTTTCTAATCATAACAAAGGTCCAATAAGTCAATAGATTTCTGTCATCGTCCATGATATGGCTGGGAAGACAACATTCAAAGTCATATTTCAGAATGATAGGTGCAAATATCTTAGACTTAGAGCCAGGTTTCGAAATTAACTTATCTCAAAAAACTAAACAGCAAATCAACTGACTTCTGTTTCTTGAACACTGGCCATATTAATTTTATAATGTAGGACTTCTACTTATCATATTATTGTATTTATTTTCCGGTTATAAAAGTTGACATCCAAAAAGAATAACCTTGCTGCTGGGAATGAAATTCCAGCAGTAGACTAATGTCATTTAAAATTAGAGCAATAAAAAGATAACTTTAGAAGCAAGGAAAAATATACCATTTTGTTTGCAACAAGCTCCAACAACGAGAGAATGTCACTAAGTTGGCATGGAACCACGTCCTGATTAGAGCACTGTCCATTATTATAATTGTCTGAAAGGGATCTGAAATTGGACAAATCGAACTGTTCTTGCTGAAATGGATGCTTCTTGATATTTTCTAAGAGCAACGATGTAACAACATCAATGGACTCGGCACCTTCTGAGAAAGGGCATTTAACATTAGAACATAAATCAGTATGTAGCTGATTTATTGCTGGAACACAAGTAGTGACAGATACGCTCCCTCCCTCAAGAAACATAACTAGAGATTTCAAGACAGTCACCATCAAGCCATAACTGCAAGAGTTAAAATACGTGCTTCCACCCAGATTAGCAAAAATGTGAAGAATAGTTAGCACCACAAAAGAATCACATCTGCAGAGCCTAAGAATATTATATGATGCCTCAGAAATAAACCCAATATAATCGGTTGCAGCACATAATGATGCTAGTATAATACTTGCCGCTACCAACTGCTCGTTCGTAGCTTCTTTAGCACATAGTGTGTCTATGCCCTCCAGAAAACCATCGTTTCTCAAATTACTATCAGATGAGGTCTCAGTAGGTACAACATTTTTTAACATAACTTTTCCTTCTATAAGAAAGTCTTCAATAAGGCGGAGCAGCCCCAGCAATGAAATTTTTTCTAAAAGCAAAACTCTTGTGTCTGCATCAGTCATAACTGCACAAAAAAATAGAGAAGTTATGTTCAACAGAATAGTGCCCAAAAGTTACCTATAGTTAATATAATTTCAATACACCATCGATGTAACAGGTTTTAACAAATATGTAACTCATCATTAAAATAGATTTACCAACTTACTAACACAACTACAATCTGATGTATAACACAATATCAAAAAATTTAATCCCTTTTTCCGCTCCAAAATAAATGTTGTCCCATGTTTTTTCATACAAATTAAGAAAAAACTATAAATGAATAAAAGAATGTTGCAATTTTATAATATTATCTTCAATATCAATTGGCTATTAGCCATTGTCATAAATGTGTAGTGGAGTGTAATGTCTTGAAAGTGGTGCACAAACTCAAAGTATTAATTGGAGTAGAATTGGGAAAGGATAATTATTGTCACATTGAAAAAAGCAAAATGACGCTTATTTTGTTACATTTTTTTTATACGAAACTGTCACATTGAAAAAAGCAAAATGACGCTTATTTTGTTACATTTTTTTTTTATGAAAACGAAACTTAATTTGGAATGGATGGAGTACAAAATCTAGCATAACATTGTTTCAAATATACAAAACACAAATCAAACATGAAAGAGATGAACGAACCTCTACAGATGTGTTCAGCATAAGAACTCAAGCAAAGGAGTAAGTTGCCACCATCAAACTTCATTGCAGTCATGGTGAAGTTGAACAGCAAAAGCGTCAATAACACATAATGCTTCTCACTGAAAGAAATCAAAAGAAACAATAACCATCATTTGCCTTCATAATAAACTATACAATAAAATGATTTAGTAAATAACTGTGAAGCACTGACACAGACAAGGATACCGGACCATCACTGACACGTCGACACCGGTAATAATTTGAGAAAATGAAATATTTGAGTGTAACATGCTTTGGTGTCAGATAGCGACACCTGCTGCACCAGACACGCCTTTGATGTAAAGTAGTAAAGAAAAATAGTCTTAATATGAATATTAAAACTAGTAAAGATGTTTCAAAGCATGGATATTATAAACTTATCATCTCAAACAACATCTTACTTTTGTATGGATATTTCTTCCATGTCAACTGCAGACAGAATGCTACCAACTGCCCATCCAGTTTGAGTATCCAAACTGCACCGTGCAATGCAATTTCTTGCAGCAAGAAGTGTCCTAGATATGCAACTATTATCCTCCCTGTCCAATACTATGAGACCAAAATTAGGAAGTTGATGGTGTAAAGGTCCAGTTCCAGTCTCCACCAGAAATGTATCCCTTAAATTTTCCAAAGAATGAGTGTCCTGCAACTTCACATCAGTTTGCACAGCCTGCTTTGCCCTGTGTTCATTACAAGGAATTGTAAATGCATCAAACTTCTGCACGTTGGAATTCATCTCAACATCAATGACATCACATCTAGTTGAAAGAGATAAATCTCTTTGGTCCAACAAGTCTGTGTGAAGAACTTCGTTCTGCAAAGGCTCCATATTATCCAAAGCAAATGTTTCAGTCTCGGGAAAAGATAGTGGTGACAAGGGTGCATTCATTGCTATGCTATAGCGATCCTCATCAACAGCATTTTCTAAGACTAACAACTTCATAACATTTCCATTATATATTTCATCAAAGTTGTTTGAGGCATCAAATATCTTCTCTCTGCATGCCTGAGTAGTTTGAGTATATAATGCAGGACAGGTAGTTTGTCTAAAGCCATCTGCATCCTCATAGACTACAGCTTTTGGATCTTCTGTTTTCTTTTTCTCATCCACAGAAGTACCTGCTTTTTCCCTATGAGATTTCTTTCTCTTCTTATGGGGCCTGTCATTCTCTGCATGTAGATTGTCCCTCTGATTAGTAACCATCTCTCTCCCTCCTTCAACAGATTCGTTCATTTTGTCGTACAATAAACCACATAAGTCAGAGAGCTTATCTTCTAGCTGTATGTTTAACTTCTTACCCTCAGAAGACAAATTTGCAACACATTCGATTGTATCAGAAATCCTATTCCTTATTCCATCATGACCAATAACTGATCTGTCAGATGGTTTCAACATGCTTGATCTTGCATTGAAGTTCTCCTCGGCTGATTTTGGTGATGTGGTAACTTGCAAAGCACCCCTTTCCTGTGAGCCCATCAAGTGTGCATCAGAAAAAGATGCTGTACTAGAATTTACTGCATAACTCTGCATCGATGTTCTGTTTGAGCCTCCTATGAGAGGCTCCAATTTAGAACCAATACCTGTAATGGGTTCATTATAATTCCATTCAGATATAGCAAGAAGTGGAGGACTCTGCATGCTTTTCCTTAAAGAATCACATGCACCAATCCTTATGCTGCAAGGCTTTGAAAGTTCATTTTCAACAGAGCTGTGCATTTGAGGCATACCTAGACTGCAGAGTTGAGTCACGACATCAGGTTTCTGCATGCTTGGCTTATTCTGAGACTGCAATCCAACCATCCAGCAGACAAAAACTGATCAGACATATGTAGGTAAGATATACATACTAAAAGAAATTTTCGAAGTATAAAATTTAAACTTAAGACCTAACCTTTTACAATTTCTATCTTCACAGACCATCCACATATTCAATGAAAAAGAGTCGTTAAAAAATTATCACAGTTAGGAACCACTAACATACTGAAATAAGTCAAACAATAAAGGGAGCTACAAAATTATTTTTCACAACCATAAGATCTATATAAAAAATTCATAGCATACAGCTAGCTTACCCCTTTTATCTACATACCTTTACTTATAGAGAAAGCTGGTTAGCAACATAAGTTTTGCTTCTAAAGAAACTAAACCACAAAAAACTACAAGCCAAAAATTAACGTGTGCAAAAGATTTTGTGAACAAATACCAACGCAGTCAGCAGTTTCAGCTTTTTGCAAATACTCATCCAACAAATACAGTTTTACCAGGATTTGTCTTCCTCTTCTGCCAATCAAATGCTGTCATCCTAAAATTACTATTCATGTGTTAATAATTGAAATCACTTTAGATTCAATTACAGATTTAACAGAAAATTTCTGATGTGTGAAATAAAGGCTGTTTTCTACTACCATTGCAGCTGTCCTTTTTTAGTTTGTATGATAACATTAAGTTCACTATTAACATTGAAAGACGGTGCTATTACCATTCATATCAATATTAAACTTACTTTTTATTCATTTGAAAACCTATATGTTCCATGGTGTGATGAAAGGATACAAAATAACAAACTTTACTCTGAACTTATGTTACTGAAAATAGTTCGGCAAGGAAACAAACCTTGGCTAGTCCATGTATACTTCCAGCGACAGGTGAAAAGGATGCATCCAGCATATTAAGGTGATTGTAGTTTTGAATAAAATCAAGCTTTAAACGGTGCAATTCATGCTGTAAAATGCTACGACAACTTTCTTCGTATTTAAACTTCATCCTTTCATGCTCAAACTTCTTCCTTTCATGTTTTAACTTTTCCCTTGCATGCTTTGCACGTAATTTTTCAAGCTCTAAACTGCTTTTCAGAAAGTGTATTTTATCACTTTCAGCATTCACATTAGGAGATACTCCAGATATTTCATTGGGTTTTCTTGGTGATGAAAGTTCGTGTATTGTCTGCTTCAAATCCTCAATTACCTTCTTATCCTTCAATAACTCCTGAGACCTCTGATCAGCAAGATGTTTTGCTTTGTTGGCGCTTGTCCAGTTATCTTGAGCAAGCCTCTTCTGCTCCTCTACTTTAACATGCTCCTCATCTGCACGCTGTTTTTCCCTAGCAGCCTTCTGTTTTTCAACCTCTGCCTGCTCTTGAGCTTTTTTCATCTTTGACTCTGCATTCCTTTTCTCCACCAAGAGCTTCTGTTTTTCAGTTTCAACTCTTTTGATTGCGTCTTCAAACTTTGACAACTCAGAAGCCAACTTCATTTTTGTTTCACTAACTTCTTTCTCCAAGCGAACTTGCTGAAGCCTATACTCCTCAGCCTTCTCTGCCTCGATTTTGGAAAGCTGCATCCCCTTATCCAAAGAAACTTTCTTCTCTGCTTCTAACAACTTACTAGCTTCAGCAGCTTTCTTTTTCTCATTCACGGCAACCTTTTTCTCAGAATCAGCCCTTTTCTTTTCTTTCTCCACAAGTTTCTTCAATCTTTCAATTTCCTTATCCCTATCATATATATCGGCTTTCAAAGCTTTCACATCCCCATTTTCTTCCTGAGCACCTGTGCCACATTTCTGCTGCAATGCAGTGATCTCAGATTTTAAGGCAGAAACTTCATTCTCTAAAGAAACCTTAGCATTGAGTTCTTTAAGATTTTCCTCTTTTTCAATTTTCGCTCTCGCTAATTCTTCCTGGTATGCTGCAGAAAATACAAGTTACAGAGTTTGGTTAAATTATACCTCTCACAAATCATACACTCTGAGAGGAAAAAGAAAAATAAGAAGGGGGCATCAAGGGAAAAACACCACAAACATTCAAATATATCAATTTCTTATTCAAAAGCAAAACTACTGAAGCAAGCAATAAGCCATATGCAATTTTCTATCATGTATAAATAAGCCACAACTGCAACAATATTTGTGTGATACTTCTGCCTTTATATTATCAGGGCATCCTCTCCCAGTGGATAACCACCAACTCAGAGTATTACAACTCAAGAAAAATCTAAGATACGGATAAAACACTTGTTCTCTCCTATCACCAAAGTCAAGTAAAGCATTACTTCAATCTTGCAATTTTTCCTAACTCAAAAAATCATCACACAAAACAGCACAAGTTTATCCTCAACAAACATAGTTAGACATCACTAGAGCCTAGAGATTTTAATTGAGGTATACAGTACACATGTGCACAATGTTTTAACAAACATTTCTTTCAATTTATCAGTCATTTTACTTTGAGTATCATCCTATGTAGCACCAAGTCACAACATTCCAACATGCCAGCATTGAACACCAACACAACACCAACATGTGTAATTTTTATTCCATTACTCTCATTTCCTCAAATTATCACCAGTGGGGAGGTATGGGTAGCTCAACGTATGATGAAGCACTAATACAGACACAACACTGACACTAGTAAAAAAAAATTAAAAAATGAATGAAATGAAGGTAAACACATGTGTCGGACACCTAACATGCCTTCCATCAGAAGTGTGATACACTCAGCTCAACTGGTTTGAGCTCAGGGTTGACAGAATTGGAGGACGGAGGACCAGAGTTCAAACAGAAAATATTAATCTAACAACTAATTACTAAAAAACTTCTATCAAGAAAAAAAAAACTTATCATCATGTCCGTGACAGTGTTCGTATGATGCATAACAAAAATCATCAATATCATACAAAATACACGTAACTTCAATCAATAATTAAATTTCGAATATCATCAATATCAAAAATCTAATAAAACATATTTATTTCGAATATCATCAATATCACAAATCTAATAAAACATAACAGAAATGTAGAAAACAACCAATTTTTTCATAATGAGATTTGAAATTCTATCTGACCTTTTTTGAGATTAGCATTTTGAGCTTTGAAATTATTAACCGTTACTTCAAGTAATTTAACAGCTTCACGTAGAGCATTTCGTGATTCTTGAAGCTTGGAATACTTTTTCTTCAACTAAAATCACAAAAAAATCAAAACATAGATTTCAAATTTCAATCGGTAAAAACAAAAGCAATGGAAAATCAAGAAGAAAGAAAGGAAAAGATAGCATACCTCAGCGCAACAGTGATTTTCCGATTCAGAAGGATTGAATGCTTGTTCTGCCGCCATGGTTTATTGTTGATTATTTTTGCATCGGAGATTTAGGGTTGAAGATAAACCGCCATTAGAAGCGTGGGCGAGGGAGGAAGAAGAGTCAAGAAGGTGCATACATGTGCATCTGAGAGAGGAGTCGCATTTGATTTTAAAAACCCTAAACCCTCTACCACTTTTTCAATGGATGAGTACTCAGTAATAGTGTTGCTGTGTAGTGCGAATAAAAACCGAATCGCCCAGGGTTTGTTTTTTACTGTTTTTTGACGGTAGGATTTTTTCGAAGGAGAAAGTTCAGATGAGTTGGCCTCTAAGTAGACACAACATTAATTTTTCTGAATGAGTAGTGATATTTTTTTAGTAGTTTTTGACAACTTTCTTTCTCATATTCACATTAAGTTTTTATTTTGTTTCTCTTTGATTTTTGTGTCAAGACCTACATTTCTTTATATATTTTGAATGTCCCACTTGTCCTCTATAAAATGGTTGTTCAAATAACATTACTCAAAAAAATCAAAATAAGAGCATAATGGAAGTACGATGGAGTTGTTAAAAAGTTGTTGCAAAATGGTTGTAAAAACTATCCAAAAAAAATTGTTGTACAAACATCATTTCTCTTTAACGAAGTTTATATCCGATTTAAATACTAATTGGTTCCAACCATCCATTTAAAGTCAGAGCATAGGTATAAACTTAAATCATCAAAGTTGACGCCATTTTTATGATATTTCGAAAAATTGAGGAACCAGCCAACAATTAAGAACCAAATTTCAATTTTTTGATAATTTTTAGAGATCAATTTGTAAACTTTTAAAGAAGTATAATAACCAAATCGGCAATCACATTTTATAGTGTAAAGAAAAAATTTCAATATTCATAGTTTTTGTTGAAATTCTCTAAATTTAGTTTTAACAAAATAATTCATAAAATTCATTTTATAAATTCTCCAAATTTATCGTCCAAACAATAAAATTTACATGAAATAATTTGAATTACCCTATAAAAACTAGTAGGTTATTTAACTTAGCAATTGACAAAAATGTTTCGGTGAAGGATATGGTGAGTACTAGTGGTGTAGATGGAGTGGGATGGAGTTGGAGAAGTGAAATCAGAGCAAAAAGAAATATACATTTCCACCACAAACCAGATAACATATTCTATTTTACAGAGTGTTCACAATTGGAGAACTTTGACACCAAAAAATTGACGAAAAATGGCAAGCTAACCCCGCAAACATCAATTGTGGAGCAAAATAAATAATTAGACAAATAAAACAGGACTTTCTGAATTTTCTATTATTTTAACCAACCAACATATCCTATCCCTAACAGTAAATTTACATGCTTTTAGCATCCGCTTTTGAGGAAGGAAGTGTTCCAAAAACTTTATCCCAAAGTGATGAAGTGATCCCAAATCCTTTATCTTGGATCCTAAAGTGATGGTTCAAGTGGTATTTCTGCAGAAAACCAGGGAAAGATGATTAGGCTTGTATAGTTTACAAGACAGAAATAATTGGTTGGTAAATGTATTCTCCGAAAGGTAGCAAATAAATAAAGTGATAGAAGAACAGAAAAGTAACAATCCTTAGCAGAGGCTTTCAAATAAGTCTGCCCACTACGTATCTTATTTTTATTGAGGACAAAGTTAAAAGAATGCAGGAAAAATAACAATTGTGCCAACCGGTTACATACACGTATCTAGGTTTAATGTCCTTCAATTTCTACTGAAATTGAATACTTAAATGCTTGAAGAACCGACTTTGATCAGCTAATAACTGGTAAATTATACAACTGCTTTTATCCTTTTCATTGATTTTCATTGGAGTAACAAAAGGTAATTAAATTGCCATCCACAGTTAAAGGAGGAAGGGAAGTGCTTTTACCTTCAGGTTTCGGGGATGTTCAGTCTTTGGCTGACCATGGTGCAAGTAATAATGGGTGCAATCATAAATTACATAACCCAATAAGCCGCCACCAAATAAAGCAGGAGTAGTTGAAGGGGTGGAAAAGAGCTTCACCACGTTCCAGAACTGGAGTCCGCAAAATACAAAACACCAACATCACTTCATGAAATTTTAAACTATGTGTGCAAAAATCATCTGAATCTTACCAATATTGACATATCTATAGAGGATTAGTCGAATAATTTTCTAAAATGTAAAAAAGTCTTCTCGCATTTTGAAAAGAAAGCTACAAATTGTGTTATAGTAGTACACGACTGGAGCCAGGAGAGTCTGTCGTGACTTCACTCAAGAAATCCAGAAACAACAATTTATTTGTTTTTCTTAAGCTCCTATCAAAGAAGGTTGTAAAATATCCTTAAATTATTATTTGAAGAATCATTGTCTTCCCACATGAAATTAAATACAAATTCAACTTTAGTGAGATCTTATCCGCCATTCTTATACTTCACTCTGTTTTAAAAACAAATATCCGGCTTCAAACAGCCAATGTTGTACCCATGGTGACTTTTCTTCCAAATTATGTTTTTAAACAGTGGCATGCAGTGCCACATTACAAAGAATCCATCAAATCTTACTATTTAAGTAACCATTTGACATAATAAGAAAGCTTCGATGTGAAACTCCTTAAAGGAGTAATTTGATGAAAATTTGTTGTAGGAAAAACATTGAACCTGATTGGTGAGGTGAGAAACCAAATCGAACAAATTTAAAAAAGAATGACTGACATCCACAGGTTTTAAGTTTTAACAATATAATAATAAAATATACAAGGACCAAAACCTTAAGTCAGGTTTCTTTTTTTTTTTTTTGGTCAAGTTAAGTCAGGTTTCTAATTAGATAGAAGACAGTCTTTGCTTTGGATCTAACTCAGCCTTACAAAACTGACTAATAAGGCGAAGATTGCCTAGGTTTTAAAAGTTGTACTTAGGCTTTTTCTCAAGCCAATGTGAGACTTGAATTTCCCTGTTGAGGGAAAAAAAAAAACTAATTACTCTTTTGGTTTCCAAATTCCTATTACGAGGAAGAATTCATGATAAAAACATAGACGAAATCTCAATATTTCTTCATTGCCAATAAAGTATTTGAAAATTCAGTGTATAATATGGCAAAAAATAGATACCGGGAACAATAATATAGCTGTTGCAGTAGGAGGGAAAACAAGTCTCAAACCATCCATGGGGTGTTTGTGGTGGCAGCCATGTAGAAGATAATGTATGGTATTCCCCCTAAAGCAACATTTAACCAAAAAGCATTATGGAAATAAACTTTCAGTGTTATTCAAAACCAATAAGCTGTTACTCAAAGCAGATATGGTTCAGCTACATGCAAAAACTAATAAGTAACGCTAGCAACACATTCTTTTACTAACATTATTTATTATTGGGTAAAATCTCTATCAAGTACACTAAATCATGTTGGTCCCACTTTTTATATAGTGGGACACCCCCTGTTTAGGGAAACCGGCATGTATTTTATTATGATAATAGAGATAATAGTGTGTTAAAGAATGTATTGCCAACATTTCTTAAATCAACTTATGATTTCATGCTATGGAAACAAAAGGGAACACAGAGAGAGATCTAACCAGTAGGTCTTTGTTTTAATGTGAAAAAGAAAACGGTGCAATGTATACTCAAGCAATGTCCACACAAAAATGCCAAGAACCACCATCAGAGCTATATGAGGACAGCTGAGGCCCATTTGTATAGAGTTATATACAAACCAACATACAACTGGAAGCCAAATAACTGGTATTGCCCACCAGACAGTGAGGGTCAAGGACTGTTCCAAACAGTAACAAGTCAAGTACACATGATATTAAATGTATAACAGAACATACAAATTAAAATCTTCATTTGCTTGTAATATGGTAGATTATTAAAAGGATTGAAGATAGCAACGTGAACGCTTTAGTTGCAACATGCCAATCAAAATCAAAGGAAACCTTTATCCAAAAGCTATATAACCAGAAAACTTTATCATTACTAAAAAACTAGAAATACACGGAAACAATAAAGGATTAGGAGTGATTATTCAGGGAGAAACTTAGATTAGAGACTATTCATGACAAGATAACTGAAACTCTCCCAGTGAAGTTTCATCATGTGAGAAAAAGGCAAATAAAAGTCCCTGATAAAAAGTAGACATGTAGAAGATAGCGAAATAATTTTTTTGGAGGAACTACGGTCATAGAAAAATTGTGAAGAAATCTTTAAAAAAGACTTTGCTCTAAACATTTTTACATTTTTACCAAAAACTTGTTTTTTTAAAAATCCAATATCATTAACTGATCTACCTAGCTTAGCCTAGCAATCTCCACCCCCACCCCAACACCAAGTGATACAAATCAAGACTTAGCTGTTGTGGACATGTTCAATGATATACCTCTAGAACCTCATTTTGAAAGAAACGGGGACCTTCCTTGCTAACAATGGGCTGATGAACCCACTCTTCATAAGCTTCACCAAGATGTCCAACCTATAGAACATTAAAAATTTGTTCAAGTTCTTTTGAAATTACTAATACAAAGTACAAACTACCTACTTGTTGTCACAACCTAACTTTACACATAAAATTAACGAATACGTAACATTTGAAATCTAATACATGACATGGAGAAATTTTTGAAAGAGGACTTTTAAGCCTGTACCTGGAAAACAAGGGGCTTGTCCAAATCAACTACAAAGTCATGGGCAACCATCTTGGTACTGAACACCAAAAATAAAAAAGTGTTAATCACTTAACAGAAAACCAATTCAATGATAAAAACAACGGTAACAGAAACGGTGTCGCAAAAGCATAATATTATGAACCACTTATAATATGTTAGGAAACTGTAACCAACATTGTTTTCACATGCCTTTCTAATGACATCAATGTCAACCTTTCTTGTAGGAAAAAGTCAGAAACATGACATGTCAATATACAACAAAACAACTAAGTACCAATAATCTAATTAGCTTGTAAATTATGCTACATAACAAAAAGTATATAATTCTCATTGCTTAATGCCAAAGCTTACGTACCAAATTAAAATTTCTTCTGTCCCATTCTATAAACACTCTTACAGCCACCAAAAAAGACCATAGTCGTTTTCATCTTACTATAAATAAATACCAAACTTATTCACTCGTCATCATCAACATCACAAAAAAAAACTAAGCAACAATAATTTCACATGCATAAACATTAAACAGTGCAAAAAATACATCAAAAAAATAAAATTCAGTTAGCACAACTTTTTTATTTTTTTGCACAATCCTAAAAAACAATTAATAATTCAAATTCTCTTTTTCTAAACTCTCATTCTAACATAGAACAACTAATCAAATTCTCAATTTTCACAGCAAATACAGAATTGAAATCTAAGAACAAATTAACAACAACACTATCAACTATCACATATCAATGAAGAATCGAATTAAGCAGTAAAACGTTCGAAATTGTTAAAATCGAAATTAGGTTATAAGAAGACAAATTCAGAACATGAAAGTGCTGAAACAAAAGCGAAATCGGATCTAAAAATCGGAAGTGAAGTAGAGAAAACTAACCGAACAGTAGAAGTAAACAATGCAGGTGGAATCGAAATCGGAGAGTGATCGGAGAAGCGCCGTGCACGGCAGCGAGAACCACCGTGAGCGATGAGAACTGCGCCGTGAGAGTGAACGTAGAAAAGGGGATTGGGGATAGAGTTTGCGTGTTGTGTGGAGTGATGAAGCAATGATTTAGTGGGGTATCAGAGAGATGATCTGGACCGTTCGATTCAAGAGAATAAACTTTTCAAGATGGAATCTAGCCGTTGACAGACTGGCTGCATGGGGGATCATGTGTTTTCGCTACGTGGTGGGATTCTATTGGAGTTTGATGAAATTCAATACTTTGTCAACTATATTTGTTCTTCTTTCTTTTTTTTATAATATTTTTTTTCGACTATTGATGTATTTATCGATATCATAATAAATTAAAATATACATTGAATTTTGTTAATAATATACAGTTTTAAAGATAATTACATTTGAAACGACCCAATTTCAAGAGCGAAGCTCTACCAATGGAGAACATCAATCGCAACAATATGATAGTTAAGTTGGAGCAAGCATGAAGGAGTCAAATCAATCTTCATTCTTTTCTTTGGTGCGGCTAGGATATCATGGAATTGAACTAGTGACCTTGTCCGTGAAGTAAAACAATATGTCCATCGTCCATCCAATTAGGAGAGAGAATCAATAGAGGATAGGGTTTCATAAAACTATAAATGGCATGACATATTAAAATAATGTTATAAAGATGATGATCAAAACAATATTTAAAGGACCTAATAGCATAACAAGTCTAATAACTTCTTATTTAATTTCTCCCCTTAGACTCATGATGCTACGACATGAAGAATCGAAAGTTTGTCAAACCAAAAACGAAAAAACATACTCAATAATATAAACTCAAAATACTACCCCCTCAAGTTAAAGTTTACTAAGTTGTACACTTTTTACAAGATTAACTTTGAAAATAAACCAAATCAATTGGCATCATGACCAACGGAGAGGGCAACCAAAGAAGAAGTTGCACCCGAAGGGATGAAACCAAATGAAAATTGAACAAAAGAGATAATAAAGGGAGAAATAACCAAAAGATTCAAATATATCTTCAATGAGAATTGTTCACAAAAAATTGTGAGCACTACATTGACTCACCAAATTAACCAAAAGAAACACCATAATATGAGGCTTCAGAAACATATTGACTTACCAAATTAACCAAAAGAAACACCATAACATGAGGCTTTCACAAACCAATTGTGAGCACTATTTTGACTCATTGAAGCACAAAAAGAAACATCATAACATGCTGCTACACAAATAAATTGTGAGCACTATCTTGATTCACCGAACAACCAAAAGAAACACCATAACATAATGTTTCACAAACAGCTGAAGTAGCTACTAACCAAAACGAAAAGAAACTCAATCAAACTAAACTGGGTGAAACCAAACCAAGACGAATTGAAGAACCAATATGAACAAAAATGAATCCAAACAGTAAGAGGAGATACAAACAACTGAAAAAGAAGCAACAATCAAATAGAGAGAAGTCAACCTGAACAATCATCTGTGTTGAAGCCTCACAGACACACCCACACACAAACTAAATTTTACCGTACTAAAACTCTCTAAATTGTGCTTTCAGTTGAAGAATAATATTTTGATAACATCTTCAAATGCATACTATTAAATTAAATAGCAGGAAACACTGCCAATATCGATACAATGCACACATACACAGGACACTCAACTTACAATCCATTATATGTCGTCATCTTGTTTATTTTTCAATGTAAACGGAGTGACCAACAAACGTATGCAACCTTGAAAAGCAATATTGGACTCTGGCTTTAACTATTAGTTCTGGATTTGGTGGGATTCAGCCAGTAGTGGTGTGAAATAACTATTGTACTGCTTCGTGATTCATTCGGGATAAATTCCTTCGCTTTATTTAGCATTTTCCTAAACCAAAACCAAATAAAACAAATTAAAGTAAATAAATAAAAAACTTTTGAAGAGAATGATATTTTGAAACACCCATAGAACAAGTGTTGTAACCACTGCTAGATCTTTTGGCTTGTTGAATCTCAATTTTTTCTATGAGTCTTGGATAATATAGAGTTAAGTTGGTATCTCCTTCTCTAGTAGGTGTAACAGTACTATCCACAAGGCTCTTATCCTTTGCTTCTCCCCATAGTTGTTGAAGCATAAGAATGTCTTGCTGAACTCGGAGATTAAAAAGTCTGTGAAAATTAACAAGCTGGACAAGAGGGTCTATTTCATTAGTTTAAGAGATTAATCTTTGTAAGTTGCGCACCAGTTTACACAAAAAATATACAAGGATTCTCCAATAAGTTGGGAACTTGTATTTCCAGTTTGCCGTTGTTATTATTATTGGACAATGTTAGAGTTGTTTTTTTACCTCGTTTATTTTAGTAGTTTTATCCATTTTCCTTTAAAAAAAAACTTGTCTCCATATCCTACAAACAGCTGAAATTAAAAAATTATAATTATTTTACAATTTTATCAAAAATATCGATATACAAATGAATATCATAAAAAAAAAAAAAGTTATTTACATTTTCATTTTTCGAAATATCCGAAACATAGTATATGTTCTGAGCATTTACTTTTTTTTTTTAATATTGGAAAATTTCAGATTTGTATTTATAGTATAGGGTTATATAAGTTGTTTGTTGGTCCTTAAAAATACAACGAATTTTAATTTTAGTTCATAAACAATAAAATAGGCTGTTTTCATCCTCACAAATTTTTTGCTTTTTTTTTTGTCATTGGCCAATTTATGTTCATATTAATGTCAAAATTATCACTCTTTTTTGTTCAAGATGTGTTCATGTTATATCAAACTATTATGTTCAACCCTTCTATGTCAATATTTTCATCTTCAAAAATATTTTTAAAAAAAAATGTCATAATCATATCCACTTGAAATAAAAAACAAAATGATTTGTACCAAAAAAAAAAAAACAAAATGATTTTTTTTGTAAGGATGAAAACATCTAGTTTTATTTTTTAGAGATTAAAATCATAATTTGCTATATTTTTTAAGACAAAAAACTTATTTAACCTTGTATTACATGGACAAGATTTTATTCCAAGGTATTTAGAAAAAACATGTTTGGTTAGCTTTATAATATTCCTAGGAACCATAAAAATAGGGATTATAATAGGTAACTACATTGGAATTTATTCTCATCTCCATGGAAACTTTATTCCCACCAATTTCCTTGGGAAAGTTTTTCTATTCCCATGGACATTTTATACCGGGAATAAAATTTAGTAAACTTGTAACAAACATAGGCATATACATTTCTATCATTTTATTTTCAGGAATCAACAAATATAACTTAAAATAAACACACCCTAATTTTCTTATTTTAGAGTAATCAAACAAATCCATATTACATAATATGGCCATCGGGTGTACAAGAGTTTAATTTTTGCTTGAAACAGTCATTCACCAAATTTTATTTGTTTATTGTTGAAACTCTACATTATCGGATCCCTTTTCTTCTATTAAAAGATGATTAAATTAAGGGGCCTTCTACGGTGCAGTCAGAAAACTGACTTTTTTGAAAAAGTTAATTTTAATTTTAATGTTTGATTCATTTTTAAATTGTTGATTACTGATTAATGATCAATAGTAATTCATCTAGTAATATTTGCAACATCTTGGACTTACAGGTACTATTTTATCGTTGGCATCTTTAACATGCAAACAAATTTGATGATATTATGTGATAGTCTTGAGTGTTACACTTTGTGGGGTGTTACACTTAAAACAAGGTAGGATAAAATTAGATTAAGTGTAGTCTCGTTAATCTGATGAATTGATGATACTATGGGGACTGAACTTTTGATGCCACTGTACAAACAGTGGGGTGTTACTCACTACAATTTTGATGTTATAGTGTTAACTTCATCAGAA
>Ga0315915_1000663_pt1 | contig 37381 bp, 27 predicted proteins | sample MpolbnodulesMG_FD_207738 | JGI IMG/M metagenome (GOLD analysis project Ga0315915, IMG submission 207738) | Medicago polymorpha root nodule microbial communities from Los Angeles, California, United States - branched nodules | ecosystem: Host-associated > Plants > Roots > Nodule | place: USA...
ACTTGAACAAATTGTTTAGCATATCCAATTGATTATTTTTAATACCTTGTTATTGTCAAAACTCAATAGGTGACTTGTGAAACACCCTTGTTCCAACATCTTAATGTCTTAATGGGCTCACAACACTTAATAACCAATTCAAAATATTTCTACTCACTTAACGGTAAAAAAATAACGATTACTTATCGGCTCTTAATTAATTACCCCACTCTCTAGTCACTTAATAACGATAACTATTCTCACTCAAACCACTAAAATAATCTATATGATAAAAATTACTAATTTACCCTTGCCCAAAAAATGACCAAAATACCCTTCTAACACTAAACCCGTCAAAATGCACATATAGGCAATTAATCACATACGAGTATATATATATACACACATAAATAAATAATAAAATAAATCTAGCGAAAAACGGGATGTTACAAAAAACCGTTACCAAACTGTGTTTTTTTGTCAAACGAGCTTATAAGTCATCCGTTATAAGCTAGCTTTTTGGTCTTGTCAAACAGAGTCTAAATCAAATGCAGTTTCTAAAATTTTTGCCTTTTAGCTGCTGTGTTGTAATGTGAACTTCTTGAATGGTTAAGCTTCTTTAGTACATCTTGTGTTAAAGAGGTTTTTGTTGATTTTTTGCCATATTTTTCTTAGCCTTTTAAAAAAGAAACAATTTGTCATTCGTTCGTGGAACTCATTAACCGGTTGAAGTCAATTGTTTGGTTAAATTTAAGATTTCTTTTTTTAGCAAATTAATAAATTAAGTTGACTAAAAAATCTTTATCTTAATATCTATAAATGTTTGACAGTCTCCAATCAACCCTAATCCCGCATTTTTAGGCGGGTCTAAATAATTATTTTGAACCGGGTACCCATGATAACACCTTAGAGCTTTTACCACTAGACCACTAACATTTTTATTGAAATATGGTTACTTCTAGAGTAGATATGCAATCCTAAAGGCCTTTTTTTAAGCCACGAACACTCATTTTTATTGTGTTTATTTCTACGTTTGATTACTTTCACATAATTTAGTTTATGAGTTTGATTCCATATTCATTTTTGTTGATGCTAACAGAATGTTAAACCGTGTTAAAGTCTAGTATATCTAAATGTTAAACAGTATTGTAAGCAACTCTAATTAACCCGAATCATTAACCCTAAGAGGAATGCTAAGGACAGCCTCTCCCACACTCTCTCTCTCAAACACTCTCTCAATTATTGGTCCACATCATCAACTTTTTAAAACCAATTACCTGATAACCGGTTGTGCTGGTTTACATTCACTCACGTTTTTTTTTTTACAAATTAAAAAAAGAAGGAAAAGAAGATCTATCGCACATGACCTTCTTTCTTTGTGCCCATATCTGATTTCTGAGAATAGCCAAAATCAACCATCCTGCCCAAACACAACTACATATCTCAACAAGCCAAACACATTATACTACTCCGTTACAAATTAAAAATGGGTTTTTGACTATTAAAAAAATCAGGTTCTTTGATTTTCTGGAAATAATTACTTATCTCTGTTTCTCTTTCTTAATGTTTATATCATCTGCAAAAATCCAATATCCATCCAGAATAAATTTGCTTGAATTTGACATGTTTATATCTCTTTCTTTGTACCATTTTTTTAATATTCACATGCCTTCATCGCATTCACAGTGCAAAGGATTGAATCACTTGTTCTTTGCTTGCCACCATTTTTATGAGCTTGACGAAGAAAGATTTCCTTGCCACTAATCTTGTAGTTTCCGATTGCTATTGTGGCTTTGGAAAAATTAAACACGAAGGATAGTAATGAAAAGTCAACAAACTAGGCTTTTTTTTTGTTTATTTATGTTTTAAAATTTAAATAAATTGTACCAATTCAATCGGTTGCCAATTGCAAGGCAATTTAATGCCAATGACTTAGACCAATAGTGGAGTGAGTGTCCAAGGGCATCTGTTAGAGCGACTGTGCTTAGCAGTCCTCTTAACCCTAATCCCACCCTTTTTTATTAGCTTAAAAAAGCTTTATGAAAAAAATTCCTTGGTAGGGGTTGAACTAGGTTACAAATGGTCATCCTTTATAGTTTATACCATTACACCACACATGTTTTTGTTTAATTCAATACACCACACATGTTTTGCTTTCAAATTCTAAAACCGCCTTCAACTTCTTATCCCACCTTTTCCACTTCCCATAAGCTGTAATTTTCTCTCCTTCTATCGCACACATCATTTGTTCTTCTGAAATAGTTATTTTGGTGTGTTAATTGTTGTTAGAACTATGGTTGCACCCCCCATTTTTTATCCCACCTTTTTCACTTTTCATTAACTGCTTCTTATCACACATTTTCTTCGGCGTATCATTTTTTGTTCTAAAATATTTGCTCAAACAATTATGTTGATGAATTGAAATACAGAATTGAAGTGATCTGAAGATTCATCATGATTTTTAGATTATTTTCCTACTTTCTAAATTCTATGAATTGATCTTTTTTTTTTCTTCTTTCTTTTATTGTTTCTTTTTATGCATGTAAAATTATTCACAATAATAAAATTATTCACAATAACAATGATCATGGTTAAATATGTTACTGAATTTCAATTTCAAATGCATATGAAATAAAAAAAAAAACCATCCACGGGTTAGAGTCTAGAATTGATAATTGATATTTCAGACCAAATTCTTGTTCCCGCTTCTATCCACTTAAACTTTCATTTGAATTTCGTGGTTAACCCAACGGTACGCTTCCACACAGACCAGATCCAACGCAACAGAAGAGAAAATCTCTCTCTTCCATGGCTCCAACCTTCGTCTTCCCTCGCACTCTTCAACACCTCGAACAAGATTCACCCTCCGAAGACGACGACAACAACAACAACAACAATCTCTCCGTCCAAAACCCTACAAACATACCTTCCCTCTCCTCTTCCCAACTCGAAGAATTCGTCAAAGGCGTCTCATTCGATCTCTCCGACAGAGAAATCCTCTGCATCCAAGACCAAGACGTATTCGACCGTGTTTACTCTTTGGTTCGCGGTTACTCTTCTTTACATCATTCATGTAAACTCAACCTTGTTGAAAGTCTTCGTTCTAATCTCGCTGTTCTTCTTCCCAATGTTGATTCGCTTTCAAGGGTTTCTAATGAAGATGTTGATGATCATGTTCTTGTTGTTGACCGTGTTGCTTCTCATCGTAATGCTTTTAAAATTTACACTTACTTTCTTCTTAATATTGTTCTCGCTGAAGATTCCAGCAATGCTCCTAAGGTATGTTTGGTTCGTTACTTTTAATTAAAATTTATTTTTCCTTTAAATTACTTTTTCGCTATTCAAATTAGCTTTTCTAATTTGTAATATTATAGGTTAAGGATTTTACCATAAATTTTAAGATTATAGTTGTTATTAGAGTAAAATAATCCAGACTTTAATGGCTGCTGACATCACTTCAAAGCAGATTTTAGTAAAATCAATTTTGTAAACTTGTGGAGGAGCCAAAAATGATTTTGACATGTTTGGCATTAGAATTGAGTTTGCCTCCACAATTAATTTTGTAATTTGTAATATTATAGGTTTAAGATTTTAGGATAAATTTTAAGATTATACATTATAATTGTTATTAGAGTAAAATAATCTAAACTTTAACCGCGTCTGACATTAATTAGTGTATGTTTAGTTTTTGTTTCTAATGGGGCCAAAATTGATTCTGACATGTTTGGTTGCTCTCAATTATAATTGATTTTGCCTTCCACAATTGATTCTACTTGAAGCTAGAAATTGAAGCTTTTAACTCTAGAATTGATTTGAACACTCAAATTTATTGTTCAATTCACTTTTACGTAAATGTACCCGAACATTAATAATCACTTTACCTTCAACTGGCTCTTAGCTATAATCAATTTACTCAAAATAAATTTTTCTCTCAGCAGAATCAATTATAGTTCAGAATCACACTTTTTCAAACACATTGTTTCGACAGGAATTTTGTATTCTCAGAACTAATGTGTTTGTCACTAAATTTTGAAGTTGAATTTGCAAGTTTATTCCCCATTTAGTTTGAAGCATGGTGTATTGCGGTTTCAGGTGGTGGCCGCAAGTAGCAGGAAGAAACAACCTGTGCATTCGTGGAATTGGGAGCCACAGAGAGCTCGGATATTAAATCTCATTGCAAGCTCATTGGAGATAAACCTTGAATTACTTTTTGGTTCATCTGACCCTGGCGAAGGTTATTTGTCTTTCATCACAAAGTGAGTAGTGATATCCTTCTTTCTTAAGTTTGTTAACACTACATAGGACTTTCTGATTTTTCCATCCACTTGTTGTAGAAATGCATTCACCATGTTTGAAAATGCCGCGCTTTTGAAAGATTCCAACTCAAAAGATGCCCTCTGTCGCATAATCGGGGCCTGCTCCACAAAGTACCATTACACGACACAGTCTAGTGTATCCATCATGCATCTTATTCACAAGTATGATTTTGTTGTCGTCCACATGGCCGATGCAGTTGCTGGTGCCGAAAAGAAGTATTCAGATGGAAGCCTTGCAACTTCCATTGTTAGGGAAATTGGAAGGACTAATCCAAAAGATTATGTCAAAGACACTATTGGTGCTGAAAATGTGGGGCGTTTTCTTGTGGAGTTAGCTGACCATATTCCAAAATTGATATCAACTAACATTGGCATTCTTGTTCCTCACTTTGGTGGAGAGTCTTATAAGATTAGGAATGCTCTTGTAGCTGTGCTGGGTAAGCTAGTATCAAAAGCGTTTAAGGATATTGATGGTGAAGCAAGTACGAAGAACATTCGGTTACGCACTAAACAAGCTATGTTGGAAATTTTACTTGAGAGATGTAGGGATGTTTCTGCTTACACAAGGAGTCGTGTGCTTCAGGTGTGGGGGGAGTTATGTGAGGAACACTCAGTTTCGATTGGTTTGTGGAACGAGGTTGCGGAAGTTGCTGCTGGGAGATTGGAGGACAAGAGTGCAATAGTCAGAAAATCTGCTTTGAATCTGTTGATCATGATGTTGCAGCATAACCCATTTGGTCCACAGCTCCGAGTAGCTTCATTTGAGGCAACTTTGGATCAGTATAGGAAGAAGTTGAAAGAGCTTGAGCCTTCAGAAGGTTCTGACAATGAAAACTCTAACGTGGATGGTGAGGTAGATGATTTGAATTTTGAAGCTGTTGAGAAGGAGCGGCAAGAGAGTGTGACTGATACATTCATGTCACAGGAAGAAGATGCAATCCCTATGCAGAATGGTAGTGATAGTAGTGTGCCTGATGTTGGGAATTTGGAGCAGACTAGGGCCTTGGTTGCATCGCTTGAGGCTGGTTTGAGATTCTCTAAATGTATAGAGGCCACAATGTCTACACTTGTCCAATTGATGGCATCATCTTCTGCTTCTGATGTTGAAAATACAATTCTCTTGTTGATGAGGTGTAAGCAATTTCAAATTGATGGCTCAGAAGAATGTCTCCGAAAGATGTTGCCCCTGGTAAGCCGTAGTTCTTTCTATTGTCCAACAAGGATATTCAAGGTTTATGTAGTCGTTGCTTCAATGGACAAGTTGGAATGGTTCTGTATGATCCATGTAACTGACCCTGTCTGGTTAAGTCGATGGATGTTGTTGTTTCTTAAATATGTTATGCGTATATGAATTATAGATTTTTTCTGAAATTTATTCTTTCTTTCTGGCATTTGCTCTCGGTTGTAGGCATTTTCTCAGGATAAATCAATCTTTGAAGCAGTGGAGAATGCTTTCAGTACAATATACATAAGGAAAAACCCAATGGAAACTGCCAAGAATCTCTTGAGTCTTGCAACTGATTCCAACGCAGGAGATCTAGCAGCTCTTGAGTTTATAGTTGGCACACTGGTCTCTAAGGGAGATATATCTTCCAGCACAGTATGTTTTCATGCATTGGCTTGTATAATATGCTGTATAAAATAGTTAATTGAATGCCTCTAAATTTTTCTTTAGGACTATATTTTATACCCTAGAATTAGGAATCTGACTGTTTTTAGGCCTGAAAAGATAAAGCACTGAGGTCGCCAATTTTCAAGTTTATACTTCTATATTTCATTTCTGGGGATTTTACAATGAAATACAGTAATGAGCCTATATTTTTTTACAAACATGACTGACTAGCAACACTACATCCTAGTTATGTCAAATGCCAAATGTCAATCCATACTGTAAAACAGTTCAGTGGTTCTTTTCTGAGTTAAATAAAATATTTTATAAGCTTTAAATATTTGATGTAAACAAGGCTGTATGTTTTATATCCCAGTCTAAAAATTAAAATTTTAAATATGATTTGGAATGAGATTGGATGATACTTTCATGCTTACATATCATTTGGTGATAAATACTGCTCTTAAATAAACATAAATAAACATAAAACCTGTACATTGGGAAGTAGGACTCAGATTGTTTATGCTGGCAATGGCTACAATCTCTTATTTGAATTAGTACGGGTGCTGTCTTTTATTTCCTATATCAAAATAAATTCTTGCTGTCATCATATTGAGTTAGGTTCTCATCATTGGTGTGATTTTCTCAAATTGTCTCCACTATCGCAGATATCAGCTTTATGGGATTTCTTTTGCTTCAATGTTGGTGGAACCACCGCAGAGCAAAGCCGCGGTGCTTTATCTGTCCTTTGCATGGTTGAAAAGACATCAACTGGTGTGCTTGGCTCTCATTTACAAGACATCATTGATATTGGGTTTGGTCGTTGGTCTAAAGTTGATCCTTTACTGGCAAGGACAGCTTGCCTTGCTATCGAGAGGCTTTCTGAAGATGACAAGGCAAAATTGTTGGCAAATAATAGTGTTAGAATATTTGGCATTCTTGATAGTTTAATTACTGGCTTTTGGCTTCCAGCAAATATTTGGTATGCAGCTGCTGACAAAGCAATAACTGCCATTTATGCCGTTCACCCTACTCCAGAAATCATAGCAGCTGACATGATAAAGAAATCCCTCAGTTCTGTTTATAAGGATTGTGGTGACAGTGACACTGACACTGACACTAGTAGCAGCATGCCAATCACAGTTCAAGTCGCAAAGCTGAGTAGATGTTTATTTGTCATAAGTCATACTGCCATGAATCAATTGGTCTATATTGAATCATGTGCCCGTAAAATTCAGAAGCAGAAACTTGCAAAAGAGAGAAAGGACATTGAGACTCAGAATACAGACAGCAATGGCACGGCGTCAACTGGTACACAGAAGGTGCAATCAGTGTTTTATACTGCTGTTCGGTCATACTTGATAGCTTTAACTAACTGTTATAAGCAACATATTTTGATCTTTTACTGTCAAATTCTTATAAATTTGGCTTATTAATGTGTTGTAGGATAATGATATAAATGCCGAGTTAGGATTTGCAGCCTCTGAGGATGCTGCACTTGATGCAATGTTTGAAAAAGCAGAAAAGGAAATTGTTTCTGACGGTTCAAAGGACAAGAATTTGGTTGGTATCTGTGCAACCTTTTTGTCAAAGCTTTGTAGAAATTTTGGACTACTGCAGAAGGTGATTGCTTTGATATCCAATCCTCCTTCATAAAAATGAACTATCTTGCATTTTGTACTGATCTGTTCATGATTTGGTATCTTTTTTGGTCATCATGCGTATAATGAATGACTGTATATGGAAACCATCACTTACATTTGAAATGGGAAAATTGAATATAATTTCTATTGATAATTATTGTCTCACATACAATTTTAAAAGATCAAAGGAAATCAACTTTTTTCATTTTTATCTTTATATATGATGCTTTCACGGCTTTAATTCATGATTTTGTTGTTTGTTAAAATAAAATAACTATTTCCATTTCTTCAGTATCCAGAATTACAGGCTTCTGCAATGCTAGCTTTGTGTCGATTGATGGTCATTGATGCAGACTTTTGGTGAGTTACTCTCAATTCTATACCTCTTATCCTAAATTTCTCCCCCTACTTTATCTATGCCTTATAATTAAATGAAGATGTTCTAACTGAATTGTTTTCAGTGATGCAAATCTTCAGCTTCTCTTCACAGTTGTGGAAAATGCACAGTCAGAAATTGTCCGTTCTAATTGCACTATTGCACTAGGAGATCTAGCAGTAAGGTTTCCCAATCTTTTAGAACCATGGACTGAAAAAATGTATGCCCGCCTACAAGATGCTTCTATATCTGTTAGGAAGAATGCGGTTCTGGTGCTTTCCCATCTCATACTAAATGACATGATGAAGGTAGAGTCGTGTAAATTGTTAATATTCTCTTTATGCCTTTCGATTTTGTAGTGCTTTAGACACTGATGCGTCATTTCTCTATCAGGTGAAAGGGTACATTAATGAAATGGCTGTTAGATTAGAAGACGAAGATGAGAGAATTTCAAATCTGGCTAAGCTGTTTTTTCTTGAACTTTCCAAGAAAGGTTTTTCCTTATAATTTTATCTTGTGTATAAAAGTGTCTGCTATTATTTGCGATATTACATTTTTCAAGGTAGGAAGGTATTTAATAGTCTCCTGGCATTACAACAGGAAACAATCCAATATATAATTTGCTTCCTGACATACTTAGCAAATTATCCAAGCAGAACCTGAGCAATGAATCTTTCTGCAACATCATGCAATTTTTAATTGCTTCCATCAAGAAGGTATATTTTATCTCACAATGTTGATGTTTTCTATATTTATTCCGATTGTCATACTCATCTAGTTTCTTAAGTACTACAGGACAGACAAATGGAAGCACTGGTGGAAAAGCTATGTAATAGGTTTAGTGGTGTCACAGGTATCATTTCCCCCCCTTCTTTTAAATACTCTCTATATAAACAGTTCCACTTTTTGTTTTCTTCCTTTATTTTTAACAACTGCTCATATTGATCAATTTTGTCTTGATTTCTCTACAGATGTAAGACAGTGGGAGCATATATCTTATTGTCTCTCTCAGCTATCGTTTACTGAAAAGGGGATGAAAAAACTCATTGATTTATTTAAGACCTATGAACATGCCTTGTCCGAGGATTCTGTTATGGATAATTTTAGAAACATATTAAACAAGGTAATGATGATTTTTGTTGCTCTTAAGTAGTTTATGTGAAAATGGCAAAGGCCTTTTATTTTCTTGTTTAATTTATATTTTAAATTGAAATCAGGCTAAGAAGTTTGCAAAATTGGAACTTAAAACTTACATTGAGGAGTTTGAGGATAAGCTGAATAAGTTCCACATGGAAAAGAAGGAACAGGAAGTTACTGCTCGAAATGCCCAAATCCATCAACAGAAGATTGACAGCAGGGAGGGCTTTAATGTGAATAAAAATTCCGAAGATCACTCAAAGTCTAATACATCTTCAGGTTAACTTTTAAGTTTGTCTGTGATTGCAATCCTTCCACCTGAGTGCATTTTTTATATCTAAAATCTTTATTTTTCAGGTTCTACAAATGCCAGCAATAATATCTTCTCTTCTGTTTATGCTTTTCTCATATGTTGGTAGTTTTGCGTGAATATTATAAATTTATGTTATTTCCAGCTGGAAATAGATATATTATTATATTTGATGGAAGGTTTATGGTGTTCTGGTAAATTTTTATCATCTAGCATATGGCATTGATGCTGCTTTTACAAACCAAAGGAAAATGGTTATCATTTGACCAGAGTACTTGTGATAGAATCTACTGGTACTACAGATGATTCTTAGGCAAAAAGATGATGAAATGGGGTTAGATATAGTCTTCAATCAGTATATCCAGAGACTAAGGACAGATACAAGAATGGCGACAATCGAGATTCACCTTACTACTTACAAGACTGAGTAAATTCCCAACTAACTAACTAGCTCCCCTTAACTTCGTATCAAAGGATTAATTACAAAGCTAGTTACATTAGTGTCTCAACTCTGTTACGACGTTCCCCCATTCAGTTACCCACCCCCACCCCCACCCCCTTGCCAATACCCCTTAACTTGCTATTTATCCTACGTTCAGAACAAATAGTACAAGCTACTTTTGAACACTATTGATCTGTTTTATACCTTCTTTCAGAATTGTGGTATTACACTCACAAGTATACAACAATGCATAAATACACTCCTACTTAAAAATGCGTGCAAGTACTGAAAACTGTAACGATTGCTACACAAAACAAGACATTGGAAACTATTTTTAATGGGACATGTGTCCTACATCATAAATTATTAATGGTGTAATTAAATGGAATAAAACAAACCATCAAGAATTTATTGGCAAATGCCAATCCACTGACAAGTTATCAAAGAGGATGAACATGTAAAGCGTAAATATGCTACACAATTTTGCTGGATAAACAACTGTCTGTTGAGAAAAAAAAAAATGATGTTGAGGGATTTTATTTGGTCATGTAGTTTCTCAATTTGGATGAACTTCTAGTGAATTTTATGTTTACTGTTTTTGCTGATAATATTGTGTTTTCTGCAGATGAAGTAGATGGTGAAGTAATTGATACAAGCACTGAAGGGACAAATACTTTGTCTATAAATGGCAAATCAAGTTCTAAACCTGTACCGGAAGCATCGTCTAGTGCTTTGAGTGAATTGATTGAATCAGATCAAGTGGATATTGAAGTCCAGTCACCCATGGTTATGACAACAGGTTAGTTGAGACACAGCTGTTGTGACTCTGGTTGACTATATTATTGTAATTAACATGATGCTGCCAATTATAGGAGCTCAACGGTCCAGGATTAAAACAACCAATGTGAAAGGTGAAAAAGGTGATATCTCTATCACCAAATCATCTTCTAGTGTTTTGAGTGAATTGATTGAATCAGATCAAGTGCAAATTGAAGTCCAATCACCCATGGTTAAGACAAGAGGTTAGTACTTTAAACACGGGTTTTGTGAATCTGGCTGATTGTATTGCTGTAATTAACATGATGCTGCCAATTATAGGAGCTCAACGGTCCAGAGTTAAAAAAACCAATGTGAAAGATGAAAATGGTGATATCTCTATCACCAAGAAAAGAGCTACTCGGTCAAGGAGGTATGCCTCTCTGAATGAAAGCTTAAGCGTTTATGCATCTTTGATTTGCAATATTGGATGCTAACTTTCTGATCTTGCATTGGGCATGACGAAATCACAACATGAAAATAATTAACAGCAGATGTATTTAATAGATTTTTGATTCCTGATAAAGCGTAACATGAAAACAAAAATTTGAAAAATCTTTTGATTTGAAATATTAGACGCTAACTTTCTTCTGATCTTGCATTGGGCATGATTAAATCATGACATGAAAACACAGCAGATGTATTTAATAAATTTTTGATTTCTGATAAAGCGTAACAGGAAAACAAAACTTTGAAAAATCATTACAGTTTAATATCATGTTTGTTCGTTTGCTTGTTTGGTTTTTGAACCAAGCTAATGTTCTTCTGGATCAAATGTTGCTTGTATGTAGTCATTTAAATTAAAAAATGATGTAAATAGTTAGAGAAACAGATTCTAGTTTTTTAAGAAAGCTAATGTTCTGAGAATATCTCTTGTAAGTTGATTTGTTATCTTTCATATCTACAATTTATTTTGGCCAATAAACAATTTTGCTATTCGATATGAAGAAACTTAAGTATGCTGCTGGTGTACTTACAAGGCACTGTGTCAAAATCCACGCATAATTTTATTATGATTCATTTACTTATGAAATGTTCTGAGTGAACTAGTTATTTTAGTGGATTCTGACTGAAAAATTATTCAATCATTTATTGTTAATATACTTTGTATCCTCATGCAGGTAAATACAGACACCTTTGGATGAAAATATAGACTAATCAGTTTGATTTGCGGTTTTTATGATTGTGATACATGGCCTACAACTTATGGAATGTATGTTGGAAGTATCCTTGGTGGTCCTGCTCTATGTCTGCATTGTCAATGTTTGGACTTCGAATACAACATGTTTAACAGTGGAGCACTTCTTCTCAGATGTTGTATATATGAAATTTGAGTGACCTATTTTGTATTATATTTTGCCCCATCGGAGATATTAAATTGGATAGACAAACTGTCCAAGAAAAAGAAATGAAAGTGTACTTGTAACAAAAAAAAAATGGTACTTTGGCAGATCCACCCTGAGTGACCTATTTTGAATGCTTACTTCAATAGAAAAATGCTAATTGGGTGTAAGAAAAATGCTAATTGGATTTAAGTCTTATGCAAGTGACAAGTTATTGTTGATTAATTTTTTAAAATAATTATTATACTCGAAAGAAGTTGTCATTGCTAAAATGTTAATATTTTTTTTTATATACAGGACAAGTTGTAAGTGATTTTAAAATAGTTATTATATATGATAAAAGTTGTTGGTGCAATTTCTTTTTTAAATTATAAGACATGAGACAAGTTATGGTTGATACAATTTTTAAAATAATTATGATATACACAGACGAGTTGTTACTAATACAAATTTTAAAATAGTTATTATACATGGAAAAAATTGTCGTTGCTAATTCTTTTATTTTTTAAAAATATTTATAGGTAGAACAAGATGTCGGTGATACAAATTTTAAAATAATTATTATACACATGACAAGTTGTCGTTGCTAAAAATTTAAGATTGATTAATATGTAAGGACAAGTTGTTGTTGATACAAATTTTAAACTAAATGACAATTGATATGAATTTTAAAATAATTATTTTGTTGAGAGGAAATTTTAAAATAATTAATACATACCAAACGTTATTTAATTTTTTAAAATAACTATTATGTACAAAACTCATCTTTCTTTTTGCTGCAACTTTCGATTGTGTCTCCCTGCAGTTCGATTTCGAATTCGATGAACAGTAACGAGACTGAACAGTAACGAGACTGGGTTCTGAGATTGGCTTGAGTTGGGTCTGGTTGGTTGATTTTCGATTCTCCTCTTTGATCCGCTCGATTTCGGTAAGCTCATCGTCTCTTTTGTAATCAGTTTCGGTTCTGGGTTTGGTTAAGGACTGCTTGGGTGTTGTGTTATCCTGCCGCGGTTTCATTTGTTCTGTTGATTTTTTAAACAAGTATCTGTTTTGGTATCTATGCCCATTCCAGACGTGCCTTTCACCTGCTCTTGGACTTGTTTGGGCTCCTCCCCACCAAAACCTTTTGTTGCTTCTCCTCCTGTGGTCTCTAACCGCAGTTTTGCGCAGGCACTGCTTAACAAAGTTGATGTCTCAGTGACAGAACTTCCAAAACCTTGTTTGAAAGGTAACTCACTTTCAATCAAAATTTCAGAAGATGTTTACCAATTTGGTCTGCCCAATTGCAACAATTACCTCCATGGAAGATTAGTGATGTCTCAAGGGGATAAACCTTTATGCTCTAAAGACTTGCGTGATAAGCTCTCGCATGTATGGAAACCTATCAAACCATGGAAGCTGGTTCCTATGGGTTGAGGTTTTTTCGAATTTCGCTTCTCAAGTGTTGATGATCTTAGAAGTGTTTGGTCGAATGGAACTTGGAACTTGAAGCCGGGGTTGTTACGATTATCTTGTTGGTCACCGGATTTTCATTCATCTAATCAAAAACAAACTCATAGTCAGGTATGGTTGCTTTTCATTATCTCCCTTTGGAATATTGACAACCTAGAATTCTTTTTTAGATTGCGGGGGCTATTGGTACGCCTATTTTAATTGATGAGAATACTAGAAGTCATACTTTTGGTCATTATGCATGTGTTCTAGTAGATGTCAATTTGGTTGGATTTCTTCCTGATTCTTTGATGGTTGAACGGAAAAGTTTGAATTTAACATTGAAATTGAGTATGAAAATCTTCCATACTTTTGTTTCACTTGCAATTCTATTGGTCATTCAACGAATCATTGTAAAAATGATCTTGCCAATAAAGTTGACTGCGAAAGGGTTTCCACTAAGATTGATCCTTCAAAACGATCCAAACATGTCCCTAAAAGATATGTGGTGAAAGATTGCAGTAAAGTTGTGACATATGATGATCCTATTATTCTTGATATATCAAGGTCTAAGAAGGTAGAAACCGATGTTCTGGTAGGAGATGTTATTAACCTTGAGAAAGAGTTGTCTGCTAGCATTTCTATTGGAGCAGCTCTTGTGCAATCAACACAGTTTGAAGATGTTCATACCTCGGTGACTGAGGAACAAAGAGAAAACCTGTTGGAGCATGTGACTGAGGAACAAAGAGAAATCCAACAAAGTAGTAAATTTCCTGATATGTACATTGTTGGTCCCTAGCGTGATGCCGTAACAGACTTGGACTATATTCAAGAACCACCGTCTTGGTGTGGTTTGGGTTCCTCCAATGTCAAGGTCTCCAAAGAGGTTTTAAATCCCAATGTCGCTCATGACTTGGAGATCTTGCAGTCTGTTTGAAATGGGAGCAATACTAGAGGTATTGGGCATAGAGTTTACACTAATGAGGAAGAAAACACTACAGCTATTAATTACTTGAAGAACAAATTTGCTGCTGATTCTGCTGCTACTGAAGAGCCTTTCATCGAGGTGGTGTTTAAGGCCAAGAAAAAGAAGGTTCAAAAGGGTTTTTAGGTTCATAATACTCGCTCTAGGGGTAAGATACAGTAGCTGCTTGTGTTTTTCCTTTCTTGTTCTTTTTATTTTCCTTTTCGTTTATTTTTCCTTTTTCTTGTCTCTTATCTGGGTTTGACTTTTGTCCCCCGTTTTGCTTCGCTTTTTTATTTGTGAAGGTTTTGGTTTATGTCCCCCTTCTTCTTTTGTTTTTCTTTTCGTTATTATGTATATATAGGGTGTTGCAGTTGGTTTAAAAAAAAAAAAACTTTCTTTCAAAAAATTATGTACAAAACTCAGAACATGCCATCGCAATTTTTTTTAAATAATTAATTTGATAAACATATTAAAAAATTATACTCCCTCCGTTTTAAAATGAGTGTCATTTAATGTTTCGGTACACAGATTAATAAATGAAATGAAATAATAATTAAATATAACATTTTTACTAAACTACCCTTTACTTTATAAAAAAAGGACAAACTTAAAGTTGCATTGAAAATTGTATGAGAGAAAAGTTGGAGTATTTATTGAGGGTAAAGTTGGAAGAAAAAAATTAAAGTTGTATTGGAAATGTAAAGTAACATTCATTTTGAAACAAATTTTTTTGGTTAAAGTGACCCTCATTTTGAAACAGAGGGAGTATAATTTAATATAATTATTGTTTACACCATAAATGACATAAACACCCTCAAATAACCAAAAGCTTTGCAATCGTTCTCTCCTCTTCCAACTGAAAACCTTTCCTTCATTGTTATCTCCTCTTCCAAAACAGTCATTTTGAAACTACCAAGGTCAAAAAATTGTATTTTGATTTGTTATTTTCCCTGGTCAGGAGAGGTGTAGTAATTTTCCCCTTAAATAATGTTCCATTTAGTCCCAGGGTTGTGATTTTAAAGTTTTAAATTAAGAAATAAACTTATTTATTTAATTAAGAAGAAAATTGAAATGTTAACGAGTGACTCCGAAACACTTGTTTTAAATAGAAAGTTTTTAACGAAAAGTTGTGTTTTAAATGTATTAAAAATTGTAATAGTTGACTTTTAACAAGACTAACTATTAAATTTGGGTTGCTTTAAAATAAGACCCTAAGTAGAACTCTGTCTCTCACTCTCTCTTCCTGTCAAACACATCGCCCCCTCTGCTCTGTGCACCACCGCCCCTCTCCGTCGCCGCCCTCCTTTTCCACCGACGAAACCACCTGTATCATCACCGTCGCAACCGCTTTCCTCTACATGTGTTTAAATTAAAGCTGCTTATTCTGTAGGATAAATTAATCAAATTAGTAAATGGCGTCAAGTTTACAGAAAATCGAAGGGGACGAGTCCGTCCTATTACGCGTTACTCATTCTAATCTCAAATCTTTCAACCCCGACATTCGCTTCTCCCTTCAGCTCACAGTGGAAGCAGTCAAGGACAAGCTATGGAAAAAATGCGGTACTTCTGTCAACTCAATGCACCTCGAATTATACGACGAACTTCGCAACAAAATCGCTGATCTCTCTGATCATTCCAAACTCCTTGGATTCTATTCTCCCTTTGATGGGTTAGTTACTTTCTCTTTCTCTTTTTCTTTCTATTTTTTATTTTATTCTTCATCAATTGTTTTGTTTAGTGTTTTTACTTTTTATTCAATGTGGACTTTGGCAGGTTTCGTTTGCACGTCATTGATCTTGATCCAGCCTCTGTTACGTCGGGTGGATGGCTGGAAGATACTTCTTTGGTGGAGAAATATGAAATTTCTGAAGAAGCCTATAATAAGCGAGGAGGCATGTCCCTCTATCACCCCATCTAACATAACTTTTTTTATTTGTGAAAACTGGTTCTTGTAGCTTATTGTATATATTTTTTTCATTATGCTATAGCAGACACTTTCAGAAAATATAGGGAGAAATTGACTTCGCATGCTCCATCGACTATTGAGGCAAAGGTAAGCATTTCATTGACTTATCCTGGCACAAAGTCAGGCTTTGTTTGGTAAAAAAATAGCGGAGAGCTGATAAGCTAGTTTAACAGATGAGCTTTTAGTAGATGACTAATAAACTAGCTTATAACTGATAGCGGATAATCTAACTGATTGAATTTGTAGTGTTTGTTATTTAGCGGTTGAAGTAGTTTATAAATATAAAATGATGTAAAAAAAGGTGTATTAAATTAAGATTGCAGGAGTAAAATCGAGGTAAAAGGTGATAAGCTATAAGCTACTTGAATTAGCTTATCAAAAAACGCTATAAGCTCGTGTGGAAATGACAGTTGCCTAACGGTTTTCTTTAGTCATGCGAGTTTAAGCCATAAGCTCAAATATGTATCTTACCAAACAAACGCTTATTGGGCTCAAAATATGTCTATTACTTGACATGGGCTCATGTCCTTGCTTTTGGGTAATGGTCAATGGACACTTTCACTGATTTGGCATTTCTCGTGCAGACACCAGACACCGACATGGAAGACATCTGTGCTAATATCAAGGTTTGTTAGTTATCATTTTTATGTTTTATTTTCTACTACGAGCATAATTGTTGTATAGGTTATTTTAGTATAGTTTTGAAAGTTATAAGGTTTAGGTTGATAAGGAGGAAAATTGAATAAAGATACAATGCGAAATGCGAGGTTAGATTGATAGGAAATTTGGATAGAAATTTGAATGAAGTTGTGGGCCAGCTGAATCCAGATGAAGGTAATAGGCCTAATTTGTGGAGAGTGCACCACAAATGAGGAGAGGGGAGAATGATGAATTCTGTCATAGTGAGGTAAGGAACTTCAGAGAATATTTTCTCTGCGGTGGGAAGCCGTTGGGTTAGGTTCGGCAGACTCATTGCTATCAGAATTTCTTTTCAATAATTCACTGTAGCTTGTAACATGTATGCAAGTTACTGTTATCCATCCTTTTTTCTCTCTTGAAATTTCAAGGATTTGGTGGATAAGGATGAAAACTGAATAAAGATACAATGAGCAATACAAGGTTAGATTGATAAGAGATTTGATGATAAATAAGTATAAAACACAAACTAATAATTCTTATTTTAATTTATTATGGTCATGTATCAATGTAGTAAAACCAGTACAAGCCTACCCAAATAAAACTGCTAACATAATAGAAATCTTACATTCTAATACTCTTCCTACATCTACAAGTTAGCTTACAGATGTCAAGGACCAATATTCTTAGAGTTACTTTATATTATATGTATATCTAATGCATGCCCTTATGCAAGTCTAGTTTACCTTCTGCTTAAATCAAACCTAACTATGAAGAAGAAGAAGTAGTGGCGCGAATAAAATTCATGAACGTTTCTTCACAGAACATGTCAAAGACCAAGTATTACAAAAGCGTAAAGTATTTATTAGGTGGAATCTCAGAACTGCTTTATATATCTAACAACAAATAAACTTCAAAAAGCCTTCCTATAATATGGGATTTAAAAACCATAGCAGGAAAGAGTAACCATGAATTAGATGCAATAAGCAAGCTGAGCACTGTAGGGAAGATAGCTTGGCGAGACAGCTGGAATAAAGCACAAGATTCGACAACCTGAATGTCCTTGAAATCATCAAACTGTGATAATTTGTTTAACTTTTGCTTGATGAATTTGGTGAAAACTTGTGATTTAGTACAACAAAAGAGCTGGTTTTGATGAAATATAATTAAGTATTTTCAGACAACAGAATAAATGATAATATTTAAAAAAATAAAAAACTGCTTACGGTACATCACTGTGGCATCATTTCTTTTCCACGATGACTTTTTCATTAATGCCTATTCCCTTGAAGAATGAATGAAACAAGTATTTGGTTAGTTTGGTTTCTATTGAAACTGCTTTTATTTTAAAGAGACTAAGGAAGAAAAGGACTGAGGACGTCCGTTCTTGAAAAAACAAGAAAGATTTAGAGGGGGATTAACTTAAATGTGTAGTTTGGATGGGATTAACATACACCAGATAGCCTGTACGAATCTGAATGTTTTTAGCGGTTTGAATTTAATGTTTGCTAGTATCAATTTGTATCAACTATCAATTGCTAGTCATATAACAAATAGGTTTGACTAAAGATATGGTATTGTTTTCTAGCAGTATACTGTAGCCTCAGTTACTTGAATATTTATTGTTAGATGCATCATGAATTGGACTTATTTTTTGAATCCTTCAATCATGTGTAGTTTTCTTTGGTTCTTTTAGTTATGGTTCATATGTTTTTGCAGTTTTGCTTTGCTGTAAAAGGGATATATAGCATATTTTGTTTTTCCTGTTATTGTAATGTCGATCAATTCGTCTGGTGTTTCTGAATTGAATCTCTTTGAATTTCTTTGTTGTTACTCCAATTTCCAAAATATTAAGGTAGGATCCAGATGTGAAGTTGAACCTGGGGCAAAAAGAGGTGTTGTAAAATTTGTTGGTCAGGCAGAACCACTGGGTCCTGGTTTCTGGGTTGGAGTTCAATATGATGAACCCTTGGGCAAACATGATGGCATGTAAGTAAAATTACCATCTTTTTCTATGCAAATCAATCAACTCACGACCAACTCATCATGCTAATTCCTGCTTTTAGCTATTGTGTTCTGTTTTGCATTCAAAAACAACAATTATGCCTACATTTATCTCAGAATTTCCCTTGGTTATGCTACAGGGTTAAAGGAGTACGTTACTTCCAATGCCCTCCATCTCACGGGGGAATAGTTAGGCCGGAGAAAGTGAAGGTTTGTTGGAAATCATGTAGAGTAGTCCTTTAGTATCAGAATATTTTTCATTCATGTTTTCTTTTTGCCTGATAAAATAAAAGGAAAAATACGATGACAAGGACTCCTGCTTAACATAAGAATAAAACACAAAATGACCAAGAGAAAAAATAACTTAATACATCCAAAACCCTACTCTTATCCCAAATCTAGTATTGTGCTGTACTGCTTTTTTCTTGCTAACTGCACACACTAAGGCTCCGTTGGGGAGCTTGGAGGAAAGGGCTTTGGGGAGAGGGAAAGAGAGGGAACAGAAGAGAAGTCTTCCACCTCATTTTAGAGTGATTATGTAGAGAACAATAAAAGAATACGTATGATTAATATATTTTTTATTTTCAAAGTATTATAACATGAAAATGATTTGTAGAATTTTTCTAAACATGTAAATGGAAAAATTCCAACAGTGACACCAGATGGTGGCAAAAAGTATATTTGATTTCATATATCTAATAATATTTGTCCAAAAAACCCTGATTTATTTTTATCTTTATAAATTCTTTCCAGGTTGGTGACTTCCCTGAACGAGATCCCTTTGAAGAGGATGAAATTTGAGTCTTAATAAGGAAGCTGCTTTTAGGCCTGCAGGAGTTTTCTCTACAGTTTTTTCTGTTGTAGAATTCCAACATTAATTTGGCAAATTTCTTTTTATTGGCCTTTCAAGGCAATGGATTTATTAGTCAAAGATAGTTCAACTGCGATTTTCAACTGTTTGTATTTGTATTGTATTGTATTGATTACCTTGTGTAGAAAGAAAACATGGAAAAAAATTTGCAGAGTTTATTTCAAGGGTTAATATTACAGGTTTAGAAGAATAATGAAGTTTGTTAGATAATAATAATCACCTAGTTATAATATTAGTTACAGGAATTTACCATTTAGTGATACAAAAGGATATATGTATATAAACTCTTTCTCTGTAACTACTTCATATTCATTGAATCAAAAGATCATGAGTTGATTCTTTCTCTCATTTTTCTCTCTATGATTTCTTAGTTCATAGATCATATCATGGTATCAGTAGATTTCTAGAAGCTTCTTGCTTCTTCATCGTTTCCGTTATGACTCGCGGTTCCAACTCGGTGCCTCCGCCGCCACCGCCGGTGTTAGATCCAGCGTTGAACACCGCAAGTCCGTACTATGTTCATCCTAACGAAAATCCAGCAAGTTCTCTCGTTACGAAACTCTTGACTCCCAGCAATTACCATTCATGGTCACAATTGATGCACAAGGCTTTGATTGGAAAGAACAAATTCAAGTTCGTTCGATTCCGGTTCCTGATCCTTTTCATCCGAGTTACGATGCCTTGGAGAGGTGTAATAATCTTGTCCATTCATGGATTATCAATTCTGTCTCTCCTTCAATTGCTCAGAGTATTATCTACAAAGATCTTGCGTCTGAGTTACGATGCCTTGGAGAGGTGTAACAATCTTGTCCATTCATGGATTATCAATTCTGTCTCTCCTTCAATTGCTCAGAGTATTATCTACAAAGATCTTGCGTCCGAGGCATGGCGCAATCTCAAAGAAGGTTTCGCTCGAGTCGATCACATTCGTGTTGCAGATCTGAAGTATGAACTCTATCAATTGAAGCAAGATTCTCTATCTGTGACTGATTTCTACACTGAAATGAGTGTTCTTCTTGAAGAATTGGAAACTATCGTCCAATCCCTAATTGTTCATGTACCGTTCCTTGTTCGTGTGAAGCTATGCGAAATGCTCGTTTATATCGCGAAGAGGACAATGTTATGTGCTTTCTCAGAGGTCTTAATGATAACTTTGCAATGCTACGATCTCAAATACTTTTGCTTAATCCCTTGCCTCTAATTACTACTGTCTTTTCTATGGTGATTGAGCACGAGCGCCAGAATGGTTTGGTTCCACCTCAGGATGAATCTTCTTCTCTTGTTAACCTTGCTGATGGTAAGCGTTTTTCTGGCAAAGGAAAGAATAATTGGACTCCCATTGGATTCAAGAAGGATAGTAAATCTAGTGTTAATTCTTCAGTAGTTGACGACTCTGATGGTAAAACTGAGACTGGTGAAAGCCTTGGTAAATACCGTTATTTCTCAGGACGATTATCACCATCTTATGAATATTTTGAAGAGGATTTCTGGTACTCCTGAATCTGCAGCTCCTTCTTCCAGCTCAAAGAAGGCACACTCTATTAATCAGATTCATACAATTGATGCTGAAGGTACTTACACCTCTTGTACCATTAACTCTTGTTCTAGGAACTGTGATTGGATCCTTGATTCGGGAGCTACTGATCATGCATGCAACAATTTGCAATTATTTGAGTCTTACTATGATATTAAACCTTTGGATGTTAGATTACCAAATGGAAGTTCTGTTTTAGCTTATTTTGCTGGTTCAATTCGCGTCAACAAGGACTTGGTGTTGAAAGATGTATTATTTTTGCCTAATTTCAAGATTAATCTAGTATCCATTCCTCGGTTAACTCAGCATGATAATTACAGTGTTGCATTTTCTGGTAATCTCTGTGTGATTCAGGACCTTTCACTCAAGAAGATTGGTTCGGGTAAGCTTCTTGGTGGTCTATATCATTTGGAATATGGTGGAAATACATCTGATGCAGTTGTAAGCAACATTTCTGTAAGTAATAAGAATAGTTTTACCATTCCTACCTCTGCACTATGGCACTATAGGTTTGGTCATGTTTCTTCTTCAAAATTAGAAATGCTATGTAAAGATTTTCCTTCAATAGTTGCTAATAAAGGGTTGATTTGTGACATTTGCCACTTTGCTAAGCAAAGAAAAATGCCTTTTTCTTTAAGTAATAATAGAGCTTCAGCTTCTTTTGATTTGGTACACTTGGATGTTTGGGGACCATGTTCTTTGCCTTCAATTCATGCCTACAAATATTTTCTTAAAATAGTTGATGACTATTCTCGTTTTACCTGGATTGTGTTGTTGAAAAGTAACTCTGAAGTAAGGAATAAAATATTAGATTTCACTGCTCTAGTGGAAAATCAGTTTGCAAAGAAAATCAAAGTGTTAAGAAGTGATAATGGGACAGAATTTCACTTAGAAGATTTGTGCAGAAAGCAAGGTATTATACATCAATTTAGTTGTGTGGAAACTCTTGAGCAAAATGCTAGGGTAGAACGCAAACATCAACATATTTTGGGAGTAGCTCGAGCCCTTATGATGCAATCAGCCATCCCTAAATATCTTTGGACTTATGCAATTCTTCATGCTGTTTTTTTGATCAATAGAATGCCGTCTTTGGTTTTGGACAAGTGTTCCCCATTTCAGCTTCTCCATAACTCCTTACCTAACTTAAATGATCTTAAAACTTTTGGCTGCTTGTCTTATGCCTCAACTATTTTAGCCGGCAGGTCCAAATTTGATCATAGGGCTAAGAAGTGTTTTTTTCTGGGTTATCCACCACATATGAAAGGTGCAGTTCTCTACGATGTTCTTAGAAAACAAATATTTATTTCTAGACATGTAGTTTATCATGAAAATGTCTTTCCATATCATGGCACTTTGTCTGTTAACCAACCTCAGTGTTGGGATCCTTCTAGTGGTTCAATTATTGATTCATCTACATCACCTATCTCTCACCAGTCACCACCTGAAACAACATCCACACTGACCTCACCCGTATCTGAACCACCAGACTTGAGTCCTTTACCTTTACCACAAGACTTGAGTGATTCCCCACCTAACCCAGAACTGATTATTAATCCTGTGCCTATTAGACAATCACTTAGACCACATAAACCACCATGTCATCTTCAGGATTATCTCTGTAATTCCTCAACAACCACCTCGTGTACCTACCCTATTCACAAGCATTTGTCCCATGCCAACATTTCTACCAATCATAAGGATTATATTGAGTCACTAGATATGGTTCCAGAACCCCCAAGTTACTATATAGCTAGTCAACATCCTTGTTGGGTGGAAGCCATGAATAAAGAGCTACAAGCATTAGAGTCTAATCAAACTTGGATTATCATCGATAAACCAGTTGATATCACTCCCATTGGTTGTAAGTGGGTATACAAAGTGAAAAGGAAAGCAGATGGTTCCTTAGAAAGGTATAAAGCTCGCCCTGTTGCGAAAGGAAGATGTTTATATGACTCTAACCCCCGGGATGAAGTGTTACTCACCTAACAAAGTTTGTAAATTGACAAAGTCGATTTATGGACTTAAACAAGCAAGTAGGCAATGGTATGACCGTCTTTCTACACTGTTGTTGAGTCTCGGATTTAAGCAAGCTCATGCAGATCATTCCCTTTTCACAAAATTTACATCTTCTTCATATATGGCACTGCTCGTGTATGTAGACGATATTGTGCTTGTTGGTTCTCATCTTGATGAATTCAAGAAGATGAAAGGGATCTTGGATCAGAACTTTGGCATTAAAGATCTTGGAATTTTAAAGTTTTTTCTTGGACTTGAAGTGGCCCATTCCTCTTCTGGTATTTCTCTGTGTCAGACAATATTGTCTCAATCTGTTGACAGATTCTGGTGTTCTTGGAAGTAAGCCGGTCTCGACACCTATGGACCCAGGTTCACATCTACACAATGATGATGGTGCACTCTTTGAGGATGTGGCTTGTTATAGACGCTTGATTGGTAGACTGCTCTATTTGACTACCACTCGACCCGACATTACTTTCCCTGTACAACAACTTTCTCAGTTTTTATCCAAGCCAACTCTATGTCATTTTCGAGCTGCTCAGAGGGTATTACATTACTTAAAGGGAGCGCCCGGTCAAGGTCTTTTCTTCAGTAGAAAATCCTCATTGCAATTGCATGGTTACAGTGACTCGGATTGGGCTGGATGTCCGGATACGCGACGTTCCATCAGTGGCTATTGCTTCTTTCTGGGAGATTCATTAATCACTTGGTGTTCCAAGAAGCAAACTACCATTGCACGCTCTAGTTCAGAGGCTGAATACCGTGCCTTGGCCTCTGTGACATGTGAATTACCGTGGTTATGTTACTTACTGGATGATTTGAAGATTAATTGTAAAGAACTTCCAGTTTTATACTGTGACAACAAAAGTGTGTTACATATTGCCGCCAACCCTGTTTTTCACGAACGAACAAATCTTGAAATTGACTGCCATGTGGTAAGAGAGAAAGTGTCAGCTGGCCTGATGAAGTTACTGCCATTATCTTCTGTCAACCAAATTGCAGACTTGTTTACTAAGGCCCTTGCTCCTCAACCTTTCTCTCATCTTATTGACAAGCTCAGATTGATAAACATTTATCAATCCTAACCTTGTGGGAGGGTATTACAGGTTTAGAAGAATAATGAAGTTTGTTAGATAATAATCACCTAGTTATAATATTAGTTACAGGAATTTACCATTTAGTGATACAAAAGGATATATGTATATAAACTCTTTCTCTGTAACTACTTCATATTCATTGAATCAAAAGATCATGAGTTGATTCTTTTTCTCATTTTTCTCTCTATGATTTCTCTTAGTTCATAGATCATATCAGTTAAATGAGAGCTGCTACATTAGGATAGTTGCTCAATTAAATAATGAACATCGAGCTAAAAATAGTAACTCCAAAACATGTGAAATAAAGGGGATAGTCACTAAAATATAATGATTAGAGTCAATTACATTATCTGACTTATACATTCTTTCTTGTCACAGATGTGTTAATTGTAAAATAAAAAGGTCCTAAAATTATTGTATAAAGCTAATATCTACTTCAAGTATCTTTATCTTCAGACTGGAAATATCAGATAAATTTCCTTACAATGAAGCCACCTCTTTATTGTATATATGATTTGACATACATTACATGCTCTAACTGCCCAAAATTCTTCAGTGTCGTAGCAGTTCACTCAACCTTGAACAAACACATAGAGTTCACTCAACCTTCAGTGTTGGAGAAAGACTTGCTTTAAGATTATGTAAGTCACCAATGTCCTAAGGCATCCATGTCATAATGTTTACCTGATTGACATTCTACGATCTTGGTTCAGTATTTGTGTAACTACGCATTAACCAAATTCTTGTTGGCTAAGCTCTTGTTTTGGAAATGCAGGAAACTTAAAATTGATGGAATCAAAATCGTAAATACAAAAGGACAATTAAAATTTAATCCAAATTTTTTATGGTTAAAGTATGGATGATGTTCATAGCTTTCTTTCCATTCTCATCTAGCACATACAGTTCAGCACAAATGCCGATCAGGGCAGGATCACAGATACTTTGTTCTTCAGGAAACAGCCCTAGATCCACAAAACATTCCTTCTCCTTGATTGAGGACTCACCTTGAAATATATCTAAAGCTATTCCAGTTCGACTAAGTCTTTTACTAGACTTCAAAATTGACTCACTTTTCAATCATTCCTTCATAATTTGTTATACCGCAGAAGGATTCTTACAAAGAGATCTACAATTGATTTCAAGGGCCAGTGGTTAGCAAGCACTGAACAAACTCGGTAAGCAATCTGCTATAACATCACCTAATATTGTTTGATTTTGACATACATGGTCAGGCTCACATTTCTCATCACATCTAAAACATTTCGTTTTTCTGATTTATAGCGTATTCCAACCTCAACGACAACAAGCCTTTTATATCCCCCACTCTCCTTCTGGACATTCCCGTAGACCATAGTAGATTTAAACAAACCATAACCGTCTGCATACTTCTTGAGCTTCTCAATAAAAGCTGTTAGAGAAACTGTTTGTTTCAAACTTTTGATCAGTGCATCATTAAACTCCCACGGTAACTAATTCTCCTTCTCTTGTTTTTCCTTAAATTGTTTGGCCTCTCTTTCTCTGGCCCAAGCTTCATGAATGTGCTCCATAGACTCCAATCTTGACTCCAGGCCTGTGGTAACCATCAAATACTCACAGCTCCTAGAAGGGGCTCTGAAACCATTTGATAAAACTTGTCAGATTACAAACGTATTGTAGAGATTGGCGAATGAATTTTCATTGAAGAACCTTAATACCAATCATACTTGCCAAGAGTTGGAATGTTGTATAGAATAAATAGATACAAATTCCCTGGATTTTCAAATGCAAACTGTCAAACAATGAACCATATCAGTTTTCAGTTTCAGCAAGTATTCTTCCACTTTGATACTTCATCTTCATAAGAATCGACCATAAGTACAACTTTGTTTCAAATCAACAACATATTACTGAATGTGATCAAATCAAGGTCATGAAGCATGACAAATTTCATCAAGAAATGGAAAGGACCCAATACATCTGTCAAATTAGTTAGTAGTTCCAGAATATCTGGTTCCTCCTATAATGTTTCTTAAGATATTTCTGTATCAAAATCCTATAACTCCATTTCTGTTGTTGTGTCTTGTATTCCAAAAATGCCTCCGAACTCAAATGAAAGTCACCTTTACCTAAAACCTCAAACACAAACGGATCTGTAAGCAATCTCGGACAATCATCCACGTCCATTTTATTCAAAACAAACTCCAAATTCCTTCCAAGCTTTCTATCCAAGTAAGCCTCCACAACACAACCATAAGTAACCAAATCAGGAACAACCTTTTCACTCATCATATGTTCAATACTAAGGTGAAGATCCCAAAACAGTGCCATCCTCGAAAATGCCATAGCCCTAATATTAAATGTCGTAACATCCGGGCGAAACCCTGATTCAACCATCCTAACAAACTCTTTCTGCAAGCTCTTCATCTTAAAATTAGCAGCATAAGAAAGCAACAAAAGATTCCATAAAACATTCCCTACATTTCTCCTACCTAAACCAACATCTCTAACAAACTCACCCAATTCATAGAATTTTCTCTTCTTTATATAACCATAAGCCATAGCCCTAATCACATTTTCCTCAATAAAAAACCTAGATCTCTTAAACCTTCCATAAGCATTCTCCATTTCATTCAAATTACCAAACACACTATAATACAAAAGAATTTCATTACCTAATTTTGAATCAATTCGAAAACCCTTTGAAACCATTTCACTGATTGTTTCTTCCATCAATTTTAAATTTCCTGCATTTCCAAAACAAGAGATTGCCAATGAGTAAAACTGAGGCAAAAGGGTCAGATTTTTTGAATTTAGTGAATGAAGAATGTTGATGATATGATCAAATTTGCTATGTTTTGCGTATGATTTGAATAATTTAGAAATGAAATGAAGAGAAGGGTGAAAGGAACTGTTTAGGAGTTGTTCCCATGTGGTTTGTGATTTATGAAAGTAACCATTTTGTGTGTAGTGTAACATCAATGAAGGTAAAGAAGGAGAAGAAGAAGAGTGTTTTTGTTTATGATTGTGAATGAGTAATGAATTGGGTTGCTGAAAAATTGGTTTTTTGGTAGTGATGAGGTTACGAGAATGATGGGGTTTTTGTGGTGAAGATGAAGATGAGGAGTGAGAGTGTTTGAGAAGAAGAATATTATGAGAAGAGAGGGAAATGGTTTCCATTGAGAATGAATGATTGGAGAAGGTAGCAAGATTATGGGATTAGATTAGATAAGGGTACCGACTATGGATTGGATATACCCACCTAATGATAGAGCTGTTAAAATGGGCCGGGTCGGCCCGCAAAAGCCCGAAAAAATGTAGGGTTTGGACACAAAAATTTGGGCCCGTTTAAAACCGGACTTTTTTAACCCGAGCCCATCGCGGGCTAGCCCGACCGGGCCGCAGGTAGCCCGTTTAATTTATAATTATTTTTTGACATTATAATTTTCTATAGTCCACCATGAAGATGTAGTCACGATTCAATTGAGTACATTTAAAGTATAGTGACATTAACTAAAGAATGCTATGTAGGAACAAAAATAGTTATAACGAGACACATTTATCTAACAATTAACATGATTATAGTCTTATTATGCAGTCTGCAACCATGCTAATATCATTTTATTAACTATTACATATATTTGGACGTACATGTGCCCTACTTAGATTCATTTTGCACTGATCCTGCAACACAAGTAGTAAACATATATTTTAGCTTCAAATGTTATGAATACAAATTTGGGCGACTATTCTAAGAAGTGAGATACTTTATTAAAAAAAACAGTGGTAAATTGCTAACTGAGTTGTCGGTAGACCTTTTTTACTACAATGTTTTATTTTTAAATTAAAAGCGTTAAGTAACCAGGCCGGCCCGAAGCTCGCAAAGGGTCGGGCTTGGACAAATATTTTTGAGCCCGTTTATCTTTCGGGCCTTTTTGCCCCGGTCCGCAAAAACCCGAGTCCGTCATGGCCGGCCCGCCGCGGGCCGGGTAGCTTGTTTTGACAGCTCTACCTAATAAGTGGCCGTTTGAGAGGGAAGAATCCACGGTTATTTGGAATTTTTTACATGGTCTTGCTATGAAACATCCTAAGAATATTGTTTAAGAAATTTATAAAAGAAAATTTTGTTTTGAAAAAATAAATAGTTAAATTCATAACTACCCAAATTTTAATACAAAAGTTACTATTTTTAAATGCTTAAATAACATCTTGAGAATATTTGTTGGCATTTTCCTGAATTTTAATGAGAAGTCAGTCTTAGCATCTTCATACATGAAGCATGTTAATAACGAAAAATAAGGGTAACAATATATTTTGTTCTATTATTTCAATTTTTTGTTATTTTGTTCTATAAATGAGTGAGATGATGTTGTCATTTCTACAAAACTCCACATTTTTGTAAATTTTATGTTTTTTTTCTTCATAATGTGTCTTTTAAATAGTTTTTTCATTAGCTTTAGTTAGTAATTGACAACTCCTCACACAATATGTATTTTAGGATTTGTTTGTCACAGATTAAAATAAAAGTAATTTTGACATTAAATAATTTAGAGATTATTTTTTAGTGAATTTACAAAAATTCAAAATCTATTTTGCGTTTGTCTACAGTAACAAAAATCACTTTTTTTTTTAAAAAATAATTTATTTGTTTGAACACAACTATATAAAAGAGATTTTTTTGTTACTAAACCAGTTCAATCTTTTGATCTTTAGTTTCTCTCTCCTCTAAGAAAAATTTATTTTTTGAGATCCTACTCTTAATAGCTTCTCATTTGAAGCTGCTTTTATATTCATATTTTTTTAAAAAAACCTATAACAAACGGATGCAATAATCTTAAAAGTGATTATTTAAAAAAAAAAGATTTTTTTCTTAAAAAATCTATAGCAAACGGGCTTAGTGTTTCGTAGTCTTTCATAATTGTAGGATTTATTTAGAGGATTAGAGCAAGTTACTGATAGTTTGGGAAAAAGTTTAATGCTTTAGTAGGGTTAGTCCTCCGTAGCCCCTTTATAGAGGGTGGGTAGAGTTTTCTCACTTTGAAACTAGATTGGAGTCTATTAATAAAATTCTTATTTATCGAAAAAAATAATAATGTTATCCAATCAAGTCACCTAGTCATAGGATATAGGAAAGTGTGGCGGATAGTTTAATAGCTGATAACATTTTTGATAATATGAGTTTCAGCTAAGACATTAGAGTTCTATATTAGATAAACAGGATCTTGAACCAAGAAATTGGTCTTGATTTATTTTGTTGAACTGCCGTGAAATCAATCTTATTCAAGTCTTATTTAATTTTCAATTGCAACTGAACTCTTGATATCCCCATAATTTACTCTTTTTAACTAAGCATAGTTTAATTGTTGAGTAGAAACAACAATATTTATCGAGACGATTTACTATTTTATTATTTGTGCGATTTGGTGTCAATTTTATTTTTTTTTAATGGCAAAATGCGATTTGGTATCACTAACTTTTTTTTATTGAAACTATATTAGCGTACTATTAAATTTTCTAGCACAATCAAAATAAATATGAAACGTATTAATCCTATCCAAGAAAAGAAAGGAAAAAAAAAAGTAAAGAAGCCCATGTTAAAAAAATCGGTTATATATGTTTGGTGATGATGTGCTCAGTTTTACTATGAGTGTCTTTTGGACATATGCATATATTATTGCTTTACATGTAAGAGAAAAAAACGGTCATGAAATTATGCATAAAGTTAATGTAATTACCATGTCCTTGGATGGAAACTCTGGATTGAAAACATACCACATGAAGGAACTGCTAGACTCCCCGATTTTATAGTGGAAGAGGCTTTTACTTGAAGCAATATCCTCATCTTCAACTCAAACTTATATTTAAAACTTCACACTTGTGTGAGTTTATGATATTTCCCATTTTATCTACAGGTAAAACAAAAGAAGGAATCATTCAACTTATTTAATATAATTGCTTTATTTTTTTGTCTACACTTATTTAATCTAAATGAGTTGTCAAACTCGAATAAATTCTAATATTTTCTTTATAATAACAATTGTTTTGCTTGGTGCATTATTTGTCAACACTTGGTCACCACGCATAACTATGACTACATACACCTTGCTTCACAAGGTTCACTTCATCCCCTGCAGGCACCAACCTCATAGTTATCAATATATAATCACAAATCCATTCATCTATTTCTCATCAATCTCTTTAGCCCACAACCCAATTCAACAAAAATGAAGAGAGAGGGTAAGCAACATGGTATGGTGAGGACATATCGAATCCTTCCTAACCCGACGCCCGGTACTCGAATCATCACCCGGTTCGATTCCCCTCCAACTGCTGGACTCTTCACAAAAGTCCCCTCCAAGCCCACCAATCATTCCAAATTCACCGGCAAATGCGGCACGCCACAGTGCCCTGGCTGTCGCCTCCATCCGGTCTCCAAGTCAAAGAAAAAATCCAAAGGTAATCACAAGCATTTTAGGGTCATGGATCAACCTGATTCGAATCTTATTGGGTTGTCCGCGACCACGACTTTAAACAATCTTTCTGATTTCTACATGGATGATGAAGATGATGATGTGGAAGATGTAAGTGTTGACAATGATTATTATGTCAATCATTCATGCACCATGGATGAAGCAGTTGGGTTTCCGTTGATTATAGAACAAGTTAAAGAAGAAAAATATGAAGATGATTGGTGTTTGATAGAATGTTATTCTTGATTTGATGATATTGTTTGTTGCTGCTTGCAACTGTTTCAAAGAGTGAAGGTTACCATTTTTCGTTTGGGTTTGAAATTTATCATTGCCTATAAAAGAAGAAAGCTTGCCAATATTATGGATAAGAAATTGGAATTTATTCATAATAATTGTTATTGTGGAAATAACATTATGCTTGCAAATAAACTACCCAAATATGCACGGGTTCGCCCACTTTTTAGACACAACATACAACTTCAATGACAAAAAAATGAATTTAAAATCGATGTCACACTTTAACAACCACAAAGTGTCACTTAATTATTTTCTTAATCATCGGTGTTTTTCCTTTAATTTGCTTATATTATTATCACATAATTCATAAATGTTACATTCTTCTTCGACCTCTTTTTATTGAGGGTATGACACACGCCTAGGTTTTCTTTTTTATTAGGAAAATAATATTTTGATTAATTTGTTGACATGAAAAGCTACAATAAACCAATGAAGGTTGATTTAATTGTTAAAGAATTAATTCATACCCCGACAATGTGTTTAACTTTCGTTGTTGGCTTGATAACCTCTTAAACGTCAACATTTTACGAGTCTTAAAATCTGCTTACAAAATCCAATTCATCCAAACTTTTTCTTAATAAAAAAAGCTACACTCAAACTCTGAATCCCCCCTTAACAATTGTGATCTCAGGCCTTTCTTTTGAAATTTGAAAAAGGGTTATGATTGGAAAAAAGAAAGAAAAGATCAAACACCAAATTTAGCTGCACAGACCGCACGAGAATAAAGGACTTGTGTGACTTGTGGTCCTCCACATTAATTGAACAAATATCTGTTTCATTCTGTTTGCGAGGGCATGCACTAAATTATTTGGCTCTTTATAGCTACCCACTTGTGCATGCATGTAGGGTCGAATTCACATAATATGCTTATTAGCATCAACATAGATATGTACTATTTCTTATTCACATATGCTTATTTTAATTATTGTGCTTAAATTCTTACATGGGAACGACAAACCTTAGTGTCTTTATGTTACGAATCGGTTGTTGTCTGCCAGCTTAAACTAGCTAAGCTAAGATATCCTATACGACATGGGATTTTTCCAGCAATTTACAACTAATGATGACGAGAATAGATGTTAATGTTTATGTAATAGTTAAGCACGCGAACAATAACACCTTAAATTCACAACATAAAACCTTTCACACTCATCTATAAGTTAGCTTGGTTGATAGCTCTATGGACATTGATATACAGTCCTTGGAGGTTTGACTTCAAATTTCTCAGATCTTCATATTTATAATGTATGAGTTTAATCATTAAACTACTTAATAAAAAAAACTTTCACACTCAATACGATGATGAAGATAACAATCATGATAATAAGGTTGGACGAACGACCGGTTAAAATTGAATTCACAAATGTTTTGAGTGGTCACAAACATTCGAGCATAGTATTTAGACACATATACTAACTTAAAAAAGCGACAAAAAGTTTTTTTTTTTTGGCAGTAAAAGATATATTTTTTTGATAATGTGTATATTTTTTTAAAGCACAAATGATATGTTTAACGCTTAAATGATGTGGCTTTTCCTGATCCTCAAGAATTTTTCTCAGGTGCTCTATTCTATTTGATGTCATTTTCTCTTAATATTGTCCTTTTGAGAATTTAAACTCATTACCCTAGAATTATAAGATTAAACTCTTAATATTAAAGTTGGAGTTAAGTCTTACTACTCCTACAAAATTACATCCCTCATTTATAAATTAATTTCCAAGTGTAGACAAGATCTCGTACAAGAGGTTCGTTGGTGCTATGATAGCTTACGATGGTGGTAATGCTCCAGTGTGTGTACAATGGCATTACAAGAACAAGAGATAATATAGCGAAGACTCTCTAGAAGAGTTGATAAAAGTGGTTAATAATGAATCTCCCTTGAAATGGCGCGCAATTATCCTTATACGCGGGTGTTCGACCATATATGTATCCGCAAAACCCGAAGGAACATTGGAGATTGTATCAAAGACTCCCGAAAGAACATTGGAGTTAGTTGGAGATCCTACCAACAACTCTGATTGTCGGAGTGTCAGAGCTGCAATGTCTATTCGGTTCATGGGTCCGTTGGCCTCCATTATATTTGACCGAAGTCCGATTTGAAACAATTACTAATATTTTTTTTATGGGTTTGTTATTATATGTTGAAATTGGGGCATAACTCATCCTTACGCAACCGACTTGTAATAATATTCAACAAAAAAAACAACCGACTTATAATAAGAGGAGTGTTTCTTTATAAATTCTTATCAAGTGGTTGTATCTATTCAACGTGGAATTTGTGTTTTTTCTAATACTATATTATTGTCATGTATCAATCGGGCCTACGGGCAAAAACATACTTTTATTTTTTTTAACTTTTTTACATATAAGGGAGATAATAAATTTTTTAAAATGATTATTGTTTAATGTTCAGTATAATCACGAGTTCTCCTTTTGAAAAGTCAAATGCATTGTGTTTACTGTTTACCCGAATAAAGACGTAACACAAGGGAAGGAAGCTAAAAGGATGCTTAGTCAATAGTCATCGCTAAGAGGAAAATTCATGCAAATCAAATGTAACAGAAATCTTATAAATTCCAACTGACTATTTTGCCCCAGTTCCTAGTCCTCCATTAATTTCTCCCTCATAATTAATTTAAGAAAAGTTCTTATTAGTCATAAACTTATAACGATTTTTATGGATCTATATTTTCATACACCATTCATCACACCCTTCCCAAACCTACCTCAATGTTGAAACATCACTTTCACCCGACACTACTCGATTTCTTCTTTATGTCTTCCCAACAAGACAACCACAAACCTTAAAGGTGAAATTAAAAAGTAGTGTTCTAAGACATACACACACAAATTCCATCAATTTCTTCAATTTGAACACATTCATTCATGGGTTGTCCGGTCTCAAAAAACCTTACCATAGTTGTTAAAAATTCCGAGGACCACTATTCTAATTCTTCACCTTCACCTTCACAAGTTCCGAAAGCTATGTCTCTCCCAATGCCTCTTGTGCATCATCCTCCAACAAGAAAAGGTGATACTCATCACCTTGTTTCCCTCACCTCCACCACCTATGGTTCCCTTCTCATGATTAACCAAAACGATGGTGACCCGCAAAAAGTGAACCAAACACAGTCAGAACAATCATTGTCCCCTGACTCAATCATCAACGCTTGGGAACTCATGGATGGCCTTGATGATGATGATGATGAACCAAATTTTGACACACCAATGGATTATTCAAAGAAGCCAAGTTCATGGAGGCAAAAAGAATTTGATGGGTCTTCACTGCTTGATTCTTTCTCAGTAACTGAAACGGAGAAGAACATTTCTTCTTCTTCTTCTTCTTCCCCATCATCATTGAACAAGAAGCCACTTTGGCAACATTTATCTGAGGAAGCTTTGCTTGCTAAATTGGACTCAAATGTTGTTTCGAGTTACAGGAGAGCATTGTTATCAAGAAAACATGGAAGCAGCAAACATTTATCAAGGTCAATGGAATCTAGTAGCGGTACTAGTAGTAGTAGTAGTAATAATAGCCCTTTGAGTTGTAGTTGTTCTTTAATTTCTAACAATTTGTGCTGTTTACCTGGTGCTGAAGACAGAATAGTGTTGTATTTTACAAGTTTAAGGGGTATCCGCAAGACCTATGAAGATTGTTGTTCGGTTAGGATGATATTGAAGGGATTCAGAGTTGGAGTAGATGAAAGGGACATTTCAATGGACTCATCTTATAGGAAGGAATTGCAGAATGCACTTGGAGACAAAGTGGTGACTTTGCCACATGTTTTCATCAGAGGAAAACATGTGGGAAATGCTGAGGAAATCAGGTTGCTACATGAGTCTGGTGAATTGGAAAATCTGTTGAAAGGTTTTCCTATTAAGGATTCTGGGTTTGTGTGTGAGAGATGTGGAGATGCAAGGTTTGTTCCTTGCTCAAAATGCAATGGTAGTAGGAGAGTGTTTGAAGAGGAAAAAGGGAAATTGAGAAGATACAATGATTCATCGTCTGAAAAAAGATGCATTGATTGTAATGAAAATGGCTTGATAAGATGCCCAACTTGCTGCTCATGAGTCATGACTATTGACTATATTTTTGTTTCCTAATGGCAATTATAATGTCTTTATTTTATATACTGCTGTTTATTTATGTTAAACTTTAGTTTTTTTTTAGTTCATTAACTCTGAATCCCAGTTTGTTTATATGCATGTGCTTGGAGAATGTAACATCCAAGTTTTCGGTATTTTTTTTCCAACTTTTTTTTTGAGTTAACAGTGCTAATCATTAAATGTTTGAATGCTCAAAAATCATGTTTGATAGTTATAGTGAGTTGGATGTTTTTATAAAGAGTGATGCCATATCTCGCGACGGAGATTATAGCGAAAATTTCACGAAGAGAGTTTTTATTTTTTTAATACTCTTCTAAAAAAACTCAACTACTTTCCTGTGCAAAACGCTTCTTGTGAACCAAAAAAAACTTTTCTTTGTGATTAAACCTCACAGATTTATTATGCTCCAACCTCCACTGATTCAACACTCACTCTGTTTCTGGTCTCAATTTTGCTTTCTTAGAGTTTTCGAGACATGTTATAAAAGGATTTTGAATCAGATCGTGGAGCTTTGGAATTTGGATTTTTCGACGACGGAGAATGATGTCGGTGCCGGTAGTAATCTAAACTGGTGGAGACGGAGGACAGGAGGAGGATAAAAGTTTTCCCAAACAGAATAAGTTTCAGAACTATTGAATGTGCTTTTTGTGCTGTTGGTACGAACCCATTTGAAATCTCGCCATGGAACAAACGCTCGATTTAGAGATAACATGTAAGGAAGCTTTGATAGCTAGTTTCCGGTAACAATTTTCTGAAATGTTACACAATTTGAAGGTGCTACTGTGGAGTTGGGCGAAACACGATGACAACGTCAATTCAGTGAAGTTGGGTAAAACGAAGAATTATGGATTGTGTGTTTTTGATTTGGGAAAGATTGATTATTTCCTCCATAGATGACAACATGCAGAGTTGTCTTTGTTCATGGCTGTTGTTCTTTGAGGTGGAAGATGAAAGCAAATGTGAGAGAAGAGAGAAATTGAATTAAAAGCGGGGCCCACGAGAGGATGTCATCTACACGTCATTCTCGAAACTCTCGGGATGGTTTTTGTCGGGAGACATAGCATTTTCCTTTTATAAATAGTAATCAATTTTTGAGGTTCAAAAATTGATTATTTTGGTCGGTTAATTTCAAAAGATAGAACAATTTAACTTTTTGTGCAAGATGAATCCGAATTCATATTTTAAAATCATATTGACACAAATTTAGCAAGTGAGTTAAATTATATTGAAGTAATATAATTTATAATTTCTTCTTCACATGGAAATTTTTAATTTTTACATGGCAATGCCATTAATATTAAGGATTGCAAAAGGCAATCGGTTTGGTTTGATTTTGCATAACTAATAAAACTTATAAAAAGGTTTGTAAAAATAACTGGAGAAATGGATCAGTTATTTTGAATCTTCTCATTGTCATTGTTTAGTATACTGCACCTATATCATTCGAACATGGGCACGACCACGAATACACACAAAATCTACAAGTTGTCCTTCAAGATAGTGTTTGAACTTCTTCAACCAAGATACTCAAGTACTGATCAGATCAACTGGGATCACATGCATCTCATCTTGTTTCTTGGTATCAAGTTGAAGGTCAATCTACCTTATCAGATATTTTATCATCTGACGGGTGTAACACCCTAAACCCCACAAAACATATTTCAACAAAAATTCAACAAATAACAATAAAGCACCTAAGGGTGTCACACATCTTATCAAAAACACAACCAAAGTGCTTGATCTGTCCGATGAGAAAGGTTGAGTGGCAACGGCTATAGAGAGCTCTAGTGTGACAGTAACGACTTTCGGCACGACGACAATGAGTCTTCGCGGTGGAACAAAGGTGTCTGCAGGCTCGTTAGCACTCCAACGCTCAAGTCAGTAATGGAACTGAGACAGAGTGTGTTGTGAAAAGTGACGTGTGATGAGTTAATAAATTAGTATTTTTAATATGTTATTTGAGTTTATTATATTTAGATTTGATTTAGTTTTATTTAAATATTATTTCCTTTTTGAGCTATTTTACTTCAATTGCAAA
>Ga0315915_1000668_pt1 | contig 37271 bp, 11 predicted proteins | sample MpolbnodulesMG_FD_207738 | JGI IMG/M metagenome (GOLD analysis project Ga0315915, IMG submission 207738) | Medicago polymorpha root nodule microbial communities from Los Angeles, California, United States - branched nodules | ecosystem: Host-associated > Plants > Roots > Nodule | place: USA...
TAGAATTCATTCCCCATCTCACATACGTCCCCCCAATTAGGCCTTAATTAATCTTTTTGGTGTTTCATATAATCCAAGTGTCTCTCTCTTTTCAGAAAGCATCAAGATATATATCACAATAAATTATGGGTTTAGAAAAAAAGAATGTAGATTTATTGAGATATATATATTTCTTTTAAGTCTTCCCTTTAGTATCCACCACAAATAAAAACCATTCAATTACTCGGGACATGTCCACGATAGTATAAATTATATTTATAATGTGACCAAACATGTCCCCTTCAGACATCAACCAAATGTTTCTAAGGTTATCTTTATTTTTCTTTTGTATTATTATTATTATTATTATTATTGTTATTATTATTATTTCATTTCATGTCATTTTTTCTAACACTATGCATAGCTCACCAAATGGGAAAATCTAAATATTTAGAATCTAAAGTGTCTCAAAAAACGACAATGAATCAACTTTGGACTGTGACTTTTATTTTACAATGTTTTGTTTGATTGCTCATGTAGTGGACAACTTTTTTGGTTAGAGTCATTATCTAGAGTCATTCAGCAATAGCCACATGGAGCATGAAGAGAAGGTTACCATGACCTTCAATTTAAGGGATTAACATTAGATTATTTGGTTTTGGATTTTGACTATGCAATATACTACCCAAGTTTGGTCCCAAACTAAAAAAGCAAATAGGGCACTACACGCTTCTTTGGTCCTATCCCTCTCTCAAAAACAGACACTTTTGTTTTCTTAGTTGCTTTTTTCTTTTTTCCATCTTTTTTTCTAATAGACCCCCTACCCCTAAAAATATTTTTTTTCCCTTAGTCAAACAAAACTTTATTTATTTTGTCCTATATTATCTTTTAATTTATAGCTTCCTTTTGATAGCAGAAAATGTGGAAATGATGATTAAAAAAAAATCTCTGCCTTTTTCTTTTCTAGTTTTTGAAGCATGTATGCATGTCCTAAGAGTGAGTGGAACATCTTGTTGATAAAAAAATTGCAATAACATTGTATGAAAAAACCCTTTTTGACCTTTTTAGGACATTATATTGTGGCTTTCTAAAACCATGCAGTTTGAGCAAACCTTAGCAGTTGCATATATATCTACTTTTGATTTTAATTTTCACTCCATGCAATGCAACACATTCAAAAAGATATAGGAACACTAACCAAATGCATATAAACAATGCAAAGGGAAAATTAAATATATAAGGGGAAAACAAAGCAGATCTGAGCTCAATGCATGGAGGTTCGAGCTACTTACCCCATACTCACATGCAGTTCTATCTGTCATTTGATTCAAAACTAGAGTTTTATGCAGTGGTCCTCTACTCTATTTCATATTAAACTCATTATAGTTACTATGATTAAATATTGTATACCCAATGAGATTGTTCGAGTCTCTTTCAACTTAATTAGAGGTTCTGAGTTCGAGTTTAACATTTGAAATGAAGCAACGTCAAAACTCTTGATGGAGAACTTTAGTGTTCATTGTGGTCTCATTCAACTTAATGAATTAGTCTTTACAGTTGCACGAAGATAATATATGATTTTGTTTAAAATGAGTAATATGATGTTTATAATCACTAATATTAGTATGAGCAACAATCAAATGGTAGCAGTAGTACAATTAGATTTTAACATGTGGCATGCATGTGAGTCTTGGGCCCCTCAACATAATTTACACATTTATTTTTATTAATTTATTTTACTTTGGGTCTCTACAAAGTTTGAATTGTTTTTTGTTTTACTAGTAGAAGGGAATATATTCTTTCAAGAGGGAGACTCTGATGTTTCAGAGTTTGATAACCTCACCAAGCTGAAAAAAGCTTTTAAGAAAGCTTTGGAGATGTGGGATTTGGATGTTAGCTTCACTTTTAGTTTCACTTTTTAGTTTCTTTTGATGTCAAAATCTCTACCACCAAAAAAAGAGTGTAAATTTTTTGGCATTGTCAATTGGTTAGATAAATTTTTCGATTGTGAATGCACAATTCAATATTTTAGCATGGCTACAAGGTCCATATAACTTTTTCACTAAATGTCCTTTTCTTTCACTTATCATCATTCAAATCCCATTTTGACCTGTAAAATGGCTGGAAAGGAGGAAAAATAAAGTGGACCAATTATGATAATGAAACTTCTTTGATATGAGTTGTTGAGTTATTAGAGGCATGCTTATCATCTTCATAGAAAAAATAAAACTTTAATTAAACCAAATATATAATAGAGGGGTTGTGCTGATTTTGCAATGTGTAATTAAATATGGGAAAATTAAATATTTTACTATGTGTACCATAAAATATAGAGACACCATGTGAACTTAGTAAGGAAAGAACAACATCAAATGTGGTGTAAGGTCATTGATTGGTGCTACTGTGGAAGGACAAGGGGTTGTAAGTTATTATGACAGAGCACAACATGAGAATATTCCTCAAAATAGGACAAAAATCACACAACCCTTCACTATTTGAAAGTTTAAAGTGGCTAATTACAAGAACATTAAGTTAGGGTTTAACTTTATAGTAATTGCTTTACGGACCCCTTGAATTACTTAAAAGTTAAAACTTCACAAAAACAACTATCAGGTTTTAGCACCCGATTCACTTCTAAGATAAACAATGTTGGTCGATAGTTACGACCCAATAGGTGAGCAATGTTGAGGGGTCAATTGAGTAATCTTCTAACTTTATAAGAATATCCAATAGGTATCACATCCCAAATATGGGCCCATTTTAGATTTGGGTCTAAATGGCAACACAAAGAGGACCATGGCCCAATAGGCAAATGAGGGGTCCTAAGAAATTTTACAAACTTTGGGTGTAGAAAGTGAATGAGGCACATCAGACAAAGTATAAAAGTTCCAGCACAAACAAGATTGGATGAGTTGTCAACTCTTGTGAAATAACCATGGATTAATTGTAACAGTAAATAAATAGTTGTAGAGGGGAACCATGGATTAATTTTTGTCATCTTATGCTCAGATTGGTTGATTTTCAACTTATCAGATTATGCTGATTTGGTTTTAGACCTAAACCCAGCAAAATAAGTGCCTACTGTCCAACATGGAAAGGGTTATGCAACAACTATTTGTGCCTAACATTGCTTAAGTTTTGACTAGTTTGTGTTCTATTTTGATTTGATGTCATCACCTCAAATTATGCATTATCTATTCTACTATGTTTATCTACTGGTTCACATCCAGGATTCCTAAATTCCACTTCCACTAATAAATTATATTCTTAAGTCTCACAGTTATCAAATTTTTTTGACTTGTTCCTTTCAGTCATCCCTTTTCAATGGAGCAGCTTCTTGTAGAATAAGATGGCACATTGTGAATTATGGTAAAAGTATGGCTTAAATCACAGTTAGCACATTAGATAAATAATGAGGGAAGATTGTTGCAAAACCCATATGGATGCTTGGTTTACATTACCACAAAGGCATAGACCTAAGCAAGGTGGCAGAAAATGAGGTGCCTGCCACTAGAATAAATTGTATCAATATGGGAGGCATTATTTTATAGACTTAATGAGCTGAAAGGAATGTCTAAATTGGGGGAAAGCAATTTATGCTCCCAATAAGTCAAGCATATCAGAAATTTTGCTTGCATAAAAATCTGGCTGAATATTATTTGAAGGGTCTTGAAGATCTGATTGAGTTGTGCAACCTGTTTGCACAAATAAAATTAATCACAACATGTCATGGATGTGTTCTGTCTTAAGTAGTATGTTGGGTTAGGTCTATTTATGATACAGAAAAATACAAGTCTCATTACCTGAAAGTACTAGAAGAGTTTTGCACCCAGCATTTTGTCCAAACAATATATCAGTATCTAGTCTATCACCCACCATACACATCTTGGAGCAACTTAGATTGAACCTGCTTGAAATAGAGCGTTATGTTATGAGAAGAGAAAAATATAAAGTAAAACGAATCAAGTCCCTTTGGACAAAACCAACAAATTTAAGAGTTTAACTTTTCTTACTTCTCAAGTAAAAAGTCCATCATAAAGGTTGATGGTTTCCCCACGACAACAGGCTCCTTCTGGGTTGACCCACACATGGCCGCAACCATACACCCCGCTCCTGAAATCCAACTTTTAATCATTATTATCAGTACATAAAATCAAGTTGCATATTAAATCTCCACCAATTAAGAATAAAATGGGATTTAATATAGGACCAGGCCATTCTTGGGAAGGAGTCATATGCCCGACTGCATCACAGTTGGTGGCTATGAAAAGGCATCCTGGGTTTTCGCGTATGCAAAGGGTTCCATACCTGTTCGATGAAATTTGAGACATCAACATATGAAATAAGCTCTGTTGTCAATGCGGAAATGCGGTGCGGTGCAGCCAAACCAGAAATTGGCACTACGCAGGAGCAAGGCGCGTAGCGGCGCTATTTTGGTGGCGCGAACACTAATACATTTAATACTAAAATACCATCAATTTGTGTTTCTGTTCACGAACAAACTTGCCTAGGGGTACCAAGATCGCAGAACCGTCTGTTTCTACGTGCTGGCTCACGATTCTAACTAACCTGGTTGTAGTGGCCTCTTTGGCCGCGTTGCGCCGCTGCATAGCGGCTCGCTTTGACCGCTTTCCACTCCCGACACGCACCGATGCGGCCTGGCACGGTGAACCTGATTTTTCTGCTCCGCATCGTTATAGCGGCCGGCACGGCCGCTTTTGACAACAGAGGAAATAACTAGAAGCAAGTAATTACATAATTGTGGACTTAATTCTTAAAACAATGTTTTGTTTAATCAGAATTTAAGAGCATGCTGTCATGAGCAAATATATGATTTTGATGATTAATATCAACCTATTTTGTACTTAAAAGGAAAAAACTAGCTCTTCACCTACATCATACTGCTTTCTAACAATCACTTAAAGAAAAATTCTCCTGCTTTGGGTTCATTTAACTGTAGAAAAACTGCTTTGATACATAATCAAGTATTGTGAAAAAGGCCGGTTTATTCACTACAACAATTTGAAGTCTAGGAAACTTAATTCAACATCCCACGAATCAACCCCTACAAATCTTTGACGTAAAAGAACATTTGAGAGAAACTTTAAAACTTTCGATGGACTGATGAAGCCAAAGCACGATCATAAGAAGTTCAAGTTAAGTCGGCTTGACCAAAAAATATGCAATGTGGAAGCTTCAGGTTATACTAGCAACTGGAATATAGTTCCGTTAGTATCAATACTTATTTGGGACTCCAATATATTTATGTTCGTCCGCCCATTTATTAAGTGTATGTTAGACAAAATAAAAGGACATAAAGGGGAAGCTGTCAGTAAGGCAGAACAGAAGTTAGTTTGAAGAATGGAAGATGGTTACAGCAGGAGAGGATAAATTGGAGTCAGTTAGTAGGGGGAAACAGTTTGGTTGTAAGTCATAAAGTGTGGGAGAGAAAAGGCCGCTTGACTGCCTTAGAGAGTTTGTTCTCCGTTTTCAGTTTGTTCGTCATTTTGTACTCTGGTGTGATTCTTTCTCCACTGGCAGATCTCAACCATTTCTTGTGAATAATAAAAGTAATCCAACTCGGAGAATTACCAGTTCTAACAATTTACAAGTACAAGTCATCAAGGGTTCTGAACTAAATATTTTAAGACACAAGAACCGCAAGATGAAGTGCTCAAGAAAAGAACAAGGGGAAATATTTGCTTACTGCAGCTTGTAATAGTTAATTTTTGGATCTATACCAACCACTACAGCTCCTACCTGCAAAAGTGAACACATCAGTTAACCGCAGGCAGTGATCTCAACAAAGTTACTCAAAGTATCAATGGGCAAGGTGTTACATTACACTCTTATCATGTTCAAAAAAGCCGTTCTGCTTCCAGTCTATAGTTTTATCCGCATCTCCCTGCAATTATTGAATGCTATAGTGAGAATAACATGAGTGACAATCTTGTTAACCTCACTCCTCTCTGTGCATTGCTTGAAGCACGCGTTTCCCTTTTGATTATATATCCTATTAGACTCCATGATTACTTGACCCAAACTGTTAGTGCAAGGGTTTACTTTCTAACAAGACATGTACAAGTGCATGTTTCTTACCCTTAATTAGATCCTATTCAATGAATGTACAACATAATCATACAAACAATACAAGTTTTGTGCAAAATATAACTTAAGCAGAAAAACTAATCTGGTACAACAACAATGCATGCATACCTGCCTCTTAAATTTCAATAGGCCGAAAAAAGGAGATGGACTATTGTTTATAATGACTTACAGGACCGCCAAAAGCTGTGAAGCCAGCAAGCTGCAACTCATCCAGTATACCATCCCCACCAATCACGTAAACCTGGACATTGAGTAGTACATTAGTGAATCTACATATGTAGGTAACTGATTTTGACATCAAAATCCAAAATGAAGCTGAAAATTACGAGTCCTAGTTTTTTTTTGGTGGTGTCTGGGGTTCGAACCCCGGACCTTGCATATATTACGCATTGTCCTTACCAACTAAGCTTAGCTCACGGGGAGAGGAGCCCTAGTTGATAGAAGGAAATACTTCTATGTTATATTTCACTTTCATTTACAAATAAAAATATCACATTTTATATTACTATTAAGCAGTGACAATTTATGTAACCAACCAAGCCATGGCATGCCATGCACCATTCTCAATTAGCAATTAACAAGTAATTACTAGTTGGTAACATAGAAAAAGAAACAAGTGAATGCAATGGAGTAAGCAAAGCAAGAACCTTGTTTTGAGTTGGGAAATTTTTGACCTTCAAGTACATAGCAGCTGCAAAAGACGACGAGAATATCTCATCCTGTAAGTAAAACAAAACAACAGAAGATTACTAGCAAGCACAAAACTGATTAACAAAACATGACATTGATAATAGAAAGAGAATCGAACCGGTGAAACAGAAATTCCCAAGGTTTTAAACTTTTCGGCATATTGACTCCTAGACTTCCATGAATTATTGGTGACAAACACCAACTTCTTCCCCTACAAAGAAATTGCAGATTAATAGTACTAATACACTAAGTGTGTGTTTGGTTTGACGTTTTGCTACCTCTGAAGCACGACACTGCCACATATGATTAGACTGAATTACGTGATTTTCTCAAATTATTTACCTTGTTACGAAGCATGTCAAGAGTTTGAGAAGCCCCATCGATAAGTTGATCACCCTTCCAAATTACACCTAATAAAGCAGAGAGAATAGTTACAAAATTGGAATATTATTCTGAAGGAAGAAAGAGATTGAAAGTATTATTTGTACCATCGCAATCGAAGAGAAAAGCTTCGACGGAATCTAGTAGATGTTTGAAATTCTCAACTGAAAGAGTCTGCGACTGCAACGAACTCATCAGAGCAGGTGAATCTTCCAATCAGTCACAATGAAACAATGCGTACGTGCCCTTCTGCTCCCTTACTTTTTCCTCACTTTCTCTCTGTTTTTTTAGATAACAGTCATTTCCGTCCCAGACGTGTAAGAATAATGTTTGGGCACGGACACATGAAAAGATTTTTTGAATAATAAAAAAGAAGTTGATGATAAAATGATTTAGTGGTTTGAGAATTATATGTGTGTGATCAAATACTATTTATTTCACTACAAAAAAACATTATTTATTTATATTTGTGAATTGGGTGAGCCGTTAAATTGTGAAACTTTTTTTATTTTATAATACAAATGTTAATTGGAACAGGTTTGAAACCCCCAAAAATTAGAAATCTATAAACCTATGCTAACCAACCAAGCATTGTCGTGACAAAAATCACGTAAACCACTTTTGGAACCGCCGAAATTTAAAACTGTTGAAAAATCTCACAAAAATAGATTTATGATTTTTATTTTTTTAGGTGGACCACTACACCACTTTACGGGGATTTGGATGTGCCGAAAATTAAAAAAAAAAACGTCAAAAAATTGTTTAAGACTTGCTAATTAGACTATAATTATTAATTTTTTAATTTTTCCGGGTGGGCCAACCCAAGAAGGGCCCCACCCCTACATTCGAGGATAAAAATCATTGTTACCCTTTTTTTGTTATAACTTCAACTTAAGGACATGCTAATTTGAGGAGTTCAGTGTATTTGTTGATTTATCAGCCCCGTTTAAAGCTAGTTGTATGGACTAACCCATTAGAATTGACATCAACAAAATCAAACTTTAGACTTTGAGAGAAGTACACTATATAGTCTCAAACCAACGTCGCTGGATCAACCTAAGCAAGTTATGTTTGTTGTTTGTCATTTGCTTAGAAAAGAGTTTTATTTTGATGACTTTGAGTTTTGGTAATTATGATGGCTTTGGTGTATTTATTGAGGGACAATTTCACTTTTTCACCTAAAAAAAAGGTATTTTTTCATTATCTTACCTCTAATTTTGTCCAATCCCCATGAAGGGTTTTAAATTAAACAGATCAAAACTCCAATCCCTTATTTTTCAGCAAATCAAACGCAAAAAAAAAAAAATAGAAAAATTTGATGTTTGCTTTTGGTTGGTGAGAAAAAATGAAACAAACTTTTCAGGTTTTTCAAAGAAAATATACATCGTTTTGTAAATACATGAGCCGGTACATCAAATCATAAATCATTCCCGTTTGGTCGGGGAAAGGTTTCTAAAAGTCCAACTTGGTTTTACTCGACTATTTTGATAGTTCAATTCGACTCAATTTATGCATAAAACTAAATTATGAACGATCCTAGTTAATCTGTTGCTAATAAATTGAATCATCCTCTAATGAGTTTCTAATTATTACCGGGGGGGAATAGATGATGGAGCGGAAGATAGAGGTGGAGAGAGAGAGAGAGAGAGAGAGAGAGAGAGAGAGAGAGAGAGAGAGAGTGTTAAGGAATGAAATATTTGTTTAGTAGAAAATAAATGGGTATTTTATATTTTAGATAGTCTATTCTTGAGAAAAAATAAAGGGTTTAGTGAGGGACGGTTTCAGTTTGTCACCTAAAAAAAAGAGAGTATTTGTTCATTATCTTACCTCTAATTTTGTTCAATCCACGTGAAGGGTTTTAAATTAAACACATCAAAACTTCAATCCCTTATTTTTTTAGCAAATTAAATGCTAAAAAAAACAATAGAAAAAATTGATGTTTGCTTTTGGTTGGTGAGAGAAAACGAAATAAACTTTTTAGTTTTTTTAAGAAAACCCACATCGTATTGTAAATACATGAACTGGTACATCAAACCATAAATAATTCTCGTTTGGTCCGGGAAAGTTTTCTAACAGTTCTACTTGGTTTTACTCAACTATTTTGATAGTTCAATTTGACTCAGTTTATGCAGAAAACTAAATTATGAATAATCCTAGCTATTACGTTGCTAACAAATTGAAGGCTTTTATATGTGTTTGGTCCCTGCAAATAGGGTTTATTTAAAAAATGGTCCCTGAATTTGTTAATCCTGGCATTTTGTTACTGCAAAATTTAATCATTTAAAATTTCGTCCCTCTCCCCACTTAATCACTACCACATCAGTATTTTGATGACGTGGCAATCTAAGTCATCAAATTAGGGGGTGTGCTGACAAAAATATCCTTGACTTGTTCAGACCAATGCACAATGACCAAAGTGCCCTTGACTTCATCTTCTCATCATCATCATTATCACAGAAGATCTGTTCTTCTTCTTCAAACGCCATTCATTTTTTTCCTTCACTTTTCTTCTTCATTTCTTCATTTTTTTCACCTCTAAACAAATACACTACTCTTTCTCCATCATTCACCTCTAAACAAATGCGCTACCCTTTCTTCATCATTCACAATTTCACATTTTTCTTTCTCAATTAATTCATTTTTCAGCAGGTGATTGAAGAAAAGAAGGTGATTGAAGCATATTCTTCTTGTAGCGTTCGATTGTGTTTCCCTAGAGGTCGATTTTGAAGGCGATGAACAGTAACATCGTTTTTGAGTTTTGTTGAACTGATTTTTGAGTTTTGTTGTTGTTGTTGAACTGATTTTTTAGGACAAGAAGAAAAGACGATTATGAACGGTAACGATGCCGTTTTTGAGTTTTGTTGTTGCTGTTGTTGAACTGATTTTTTATGTACGAATGTGATGATTTGTGTTTGTTGTTGTTGTTAGGGTTTAGTTTTGTAGGGTTTTTGTTGGATTTCCACTGAGAGTTGAATCTTCTTCCTCCGCCATGAATGAAAATTGTTGAAGGTTTTTGGATTGGGAATGGTAGGAGGAGAAATATGAAAGCCAGAGAAAGAGTGTTTGGGTTGAAGATGAACTTAGGGGTAAAATGGTCATTCCGTGTGTGTATGAATCAATCAGTAGTGCCACCTCATCAGATTGACGAAATTTTAAATGATTAAATTTTGCAGTGGGAAAATGCCAGGATTAACAAATTCAGAGACCATATTTTAAATGACCCCTATTTGCAGGGACTAAACACATATAAAAGCCTAAATTGATTCATCCTCTTAATGATTATCTAATGGTCTAGACATAATTATTTATAAAAAATTTAAATTAATTAATGTGGTATATAATTAATAACTAATTACATTCGAACACAGATATATTAGTGCATGCTAATCAATTTTGTGTGAGACTAATATTAATTTTTCATTCAAAAGCTATCATATTTATGTTTGAACATGTTTGATAGCATAGATATATTTTTGTTCAAAGACTTTTTAAAACATGTATAACAAAATTATCATCCCACTCCTTCCACCCAAAAAAAATTAAATTATTTTTAATAGCGTTTTATGTACCCATGTTTGGCATGGGCTCCAAACTAATTCTTCTAAAAGCTATGGACTGTATATTTAAGTTTAAATTATGAATTAAAATTATGAATCAGCAAATATGAGAATAAAATTGCATTTTAATTTTGCTATTACATTACATTTAAAGTTATTGATTTTTGTGTGAATATTTTCAAACAACATGCAATCACTCCGTCCTAATTTATAAGAAAATAAATCAATTTACACTTGTTAAGAAAATAAATCGAGTTTTGTGTTTTTTTGAAATAAGTTGTATGAGAAGATGTAAAAATAATTTTCATTGGTTATTGGTCAGAGAGAAAATGGAAGACAACGAAAATTGAATGTGATTTGCATTTAATTTTACGAGTAGTATAATGTTTAGTGTTTTTTTTAAAATTAGTTGCATGAGAAAATGTAAAACTAATTTTCATTGGTTATTGATTAGAGAGAAAATGGAAGGGAGAGAAAATTGATGCGATTTGTATTTAATTTTACGAGAATAAATAAAATTGAAGGATAACTTTTTATGTTTTTTCGAAATAAGTTGCATGTGGGAAGATGTAAAATTAATTTTCACTGGTTATTGGTTAAAAAATGGAAAAGAGAGAAAATTGAATGTGATTTTCAATTAATTTTATGAAAATAAGTAAAAGTTTGTTTTGAAAATGGTGATTTTTTTAAACAATGTCATCAAATAAGCTAAAAATTAGTCTTTTTTCTTGTAACTTGAGACAATGAAAGTGAATTTTTTTTGTTTATATGTTCGAAAGGAGGGAGTATAAGTTATTGAAATTCAAGCTAAATTCATTGACAGCAATAAGCTATTTGGAATTGTTTGTAACAAAACTTGCTACTGTGGATTTTGTGAATGTCATGGGAGGATAGTATTTTTTTTTGGCAAATTACATTCACCTCCCCTGAGGTATCCTTAAAATAACACTAACAATCTCTCTAGTTTTTAACTCAACACTAACCTCCCTTAATTGTTATTCAAATAGGCAAACACATCCCTTTATACTCAACACCATTAGTCTCTATTAATTAACTCCTCCAACCTCCTTCACATTCTTTCTGTCATGAGTATTTTTTTCAAATTGTTGAGAGATCTTCTTCCACCTACAATGTTGCAAGTGTATTTGCAGATTATTTTGTTTCTATTTTGCATTTTTATCATGGCAATTTATTTGCTGACTAATGATTAGCGTCTTCTTTTTTGTTTCACAATGGCAATTCATTGTCCTCACTTCTCAGCTCAAAAATTTACAAAACCATCAACAACAAAAGACAAATATATGAATTCATTCAACCAAACTCCGCACCTAAGAATTACATTGGCCATCAAAAGTTGTTTTTTGAAAAGGCCCAGATAAAGAATTGGACACAGTTTGTGAGTTCTAGCAAATTGGGTTGCAGCTGAACTGGTGAGTTTATTGTAACTCTAATCAGTTATGTGAATGTTTGTGAGAGAATTCATGGGGGAATTGTGTGAAAAGTCAAGAGGTTTGAGTATGGTTGTGGAAGGAGGGGTCGGACCAAATAACGAGTTTATTTGGAGGGTTAAGGTTTTGAGGTTGGAAAGGGGGAAATTGACGGGGGAATTGGTCAAAAAGCTTTGAGAGAACTCGTAACAGAGAATGTGGATGTGAGCATGACTAAAATCTAATTAGTTAACTTACATTTAACAGAGACTAACAGTGTTAAGTGAAAAGGGAGGTGGTTATCTATTTGAATCAAAAATAAGGGAGGTTAGTGTTGAGTTAAAAAATAAAGAGGGTGTTAGTGTTATTTACGAATAACTTAGGGGAGGTGAGTGTAATTTACTCTTTTTTTCCTTTAATAATAGTAGTAGTAGGATAGGATAGGTTTTTTGGCAGGTTTTTTAGCAGACCATAGTGTAGTTTTTTTTTTTTAAAGACCATAGTGTAGTTAGATGGTGTCGTCTACGGTGCAAGATCAGAATGGGTCATGCACCAGTGCAACATGATTAATACGTTAAAAAAGCGGATTAATTTAAAAAATAATAGTGGATAGGTAATTAACATTAATACGGTTAACATGTATAAGTTGTGAATAACTTATACTCCCTTTGTTCCTTTTAAGTGTCTTTTTAGGGTGAATTTTCCGTTCTTATTTAACTATCTTTTTGGTATTTTAAGGGTATGATTTATCAATTATACCCTTTGTCAATTTTCTTATCCTTTTCAATAAAACTAATTAATGTTTTCTATTTGGAAAACTAAAGTTTAAAACAAAGTTTGTTTGTTTTTTTAAAAAAATAAAGTTTGTTTCTTGTTATTTTCAAATTTAAACAAAATTTTGTTACAAATAATGGTTTCAAGAAGGGTTAAAATTCTATATATAAGATGAGTATCAATTGTTAAAAATTTCAAGTGCAAAGTAAAAGAACAGATTTGAGAGAAGAAAAATAAAAGACTCCATGAATGTTCAAAACGAAGAAAAAGTGGAAGACTCATTTGAATTGCTGATGAGAGGTGAAGAGGGAGAAATAGTTGAATACTCATTTGACAAGATACAAGAACAAGATGACAATGAAGAAGAAGAAGTTTCATCAAAAGTACTAATGAATTTTGATTTAAATAAAAATGCAGATTATGAATTTAATTTGAGAGAAAGTGCGAAAAAAATAGGAATTTGTTGGAGAAAAAGATAATAATTGACAATTGTTTGTTACGAGAAAACGATAACATATTAAATTTATTGAAAAGATAAAGTGTGTGCAAAAAAATAAAAATTTATTGGTGGATTAAAATGAGGGTATAATAGGAAGAAAAAGTGTAAAAATACACAACGCTAATTTAGTGTTGATTTTCTAAAAAAACACTTAAAAAAGAACGGAGGGTGTAATTTATAAAGAATGACATAAATAGAATGTCATTTGGGATTTTTTTTGGTTACAATGTCATTTGGGATTAACAATAGTTTCTTTGTTTATAAAAAAAACCGAAGAACAAAGTATTGTTTACATAATAGATATTATTTATTTAGATATGACCATTAAATACAATACAAGCATGACAATACATAATAATTTAAATTGGTGTCTTATACTCTCATTGTACTTTAATACGAATATAATATTGGTGGCTATGATTGAATCACATTTAAACTCTAATATATCATTAGATAATTTATTCAAAAAATATATATATCATTAGATAATATTTCCGTTTGTCTTAAACTTATGGATCCACTAAATAAATTATCATATTAAATTTGTATTGAAATTATCGACCCGGTATTAGATGTAACAATGATGATATTCTTCTTTTTTTTGAGCAAACAATGACGATATTCTATTTACTATAAAAATTGTTATTTACTATTTATTCATGCACCATGTATTTTGAAGTTATTTTTTTACGTTGCATAAACACTTATACTCTTAAACATACATCATGAGTAAAATTGTAAATGTCACAAAATAGTCTAATCTCAATTTAACTCGCATTTTTTTTATTTTATCAAATAAGCTCTTAAAATTATTGTATACGGAGAATTTTCAAAGACAGGGGCCCACTGTTAATCTATCATACATACTATCAAGAAACTTTCTTATAATTTATTTCAAAATCAATTGCATTTATTAAATTAATATATAATAAAAAAATTTGAAAATTAGTGGGTGAGTTAACCTACTAATCTCAACCATTGAAAATCTTAAGATTATATCTAATGGTTCACATTACTTTTACAACAAAAAAATAAAAATAAAACGGGTCATACACTGGTGGGAGACTCATGAAGGTCATGCACCGTAGCCTTTGTCGTAGTTAGACAGTGATCCATAAATTAATAAACATACCAAGTGAACCACACGTATTTTTTAAATTAAAAAAAGATGGTATTCAGCTTTTATTAGACCAGGAAATAAAAGTTACAAGATCCATCTGGTAATGGTCCCCCTCTCATTCTACCGAGTCAAACAGACTATAATCACAATTTTTATTTTTTTTTGTAAAGAATATAACCACAATATTCATCTTGACTTCACTATTTAGTCAACATGATTTCCAAATATTTGGAAACGCAAACACTTTACAACTAAATAAAGGTGCTAAGAAGGTTGAGTAAATTAGTAGAAAGTTGATTCATTCGTAAAATCGTAGACTCATATGACCATAGTGAGGATTTTTTCGTGGATGTTCGATAAATATCTCTACAAATATACTTTAAACTTTGTAGTATATTTTGATGAACCTCAAAATCCAACTAAAAAAACCTATATATAAATGCAGCAATGTACATCCTCGTGGATTGCAAGAACAACGAGGCCAGCGTTGGCGAATCTCATGTTCCAAAAGTGGGAACAAAGCATCCAATTGGAAACTGACACGTTTCACATAACCAATTAAATATGTGCAACAACATTTCTGATTGGGCATTATAGTAAAGACAAAACAAGTACACCAAAATACTTTCTGTTTTTTTATTCCTTCCCTTGTGAGCACGCTGAACATGCTGAAAATTGCAGTACATGAAATTATAAACTTATATAATTAATAATTACATAAGTCCATAATATTTGACCAAAAAATAAGTCCACAAATGAAGGCTCTTAATTTGATTCGGCTATCAATATACATTTTAATATTTTCAAGGGAAATGTTAACTTGTGCCCTTGATGCATAAGTTAAGAAATCAAATGTAGAAGGTTTTTGTTAGAACTTGTGTATTTAATGTCTTAAAGTTGCAAAAGTTATACTTTCAATATAAAAATTAATTTTAATTTTTCTAAGGGCACAAATTAACATGACCTTATTTTCAAACATCATGTATTGTTGATCAAACATTATATTTTTAATTGTAAAGAAAAGGCTAGCATACAAAATAGTAATAACTTTTACATTAGAAACTGTGTAGTTATGATTTTTAGAAGAGTGTAACTTGTATTTTCAAGACAAACATTCTTTTTATGGATTTTTTAAACAATATCCTTAGAATACTTGTTAGCAATACTCTAATTGCAATAACCATAAATCGTCATTAACATGTAAAAGCACTTGAATGAAATGTTAAGACCGTCTTCATTGGGTGAAAAAAAATTGAGTGTCTAATGCGAACAAGGTCTAATAAGCACTCTATCTTAAGTGGGACTGATAAGTATCAAATTTAGTTTATATTCAACATCACTTATTAACTTGTTTTACAAGTTACCTAATCAGAAAACTTCCATTTTTATGGAAATACATATGTTATTATAATTATAGGTTTGAATGTTACTGATATTTTTTTTCCTATTGCTATTTGAGAAATGCTAAAGAAGAACATTGATTAAAAGAATTAAAATAGAAAAAATTTATTGGAAAATGGTGAAAAGTTATGAATTTAACTTTTTAAAAGTCAAAATTGTTGATTTCAATATCAACCTACTATTTTTGGTTTCCTTGTAGTGTTAGCATAACCCTTCCGTTCCTAAATATAAGCAAATTTTACTTTTTAGGTTAATTCAATTAATGATGTATGTGGTCCATAATATGAACTACATACATCATTAATTGAATGAACCAAAAAAGTCAAATTTGTTTATATTTAGGAACAGAGTGAGTACTTTTTATAGGTTTTTGCCAAGACTACGACAAAGCAAAGTAGTTAGAGCACCTTCGTTAGGCGAGCAACAATTCGCCCATTGAACTATGCCAATTTAATGATTGATGCTGACCAACCAACTTCCCTCAAAGTGAAGAAAGCTCGATTCAATGGGCGAGCATGATTTCACCCAATGAGCAAACACTTTATTTATGTAAACAGACTTGTAATCAGAAATTTAGGCATGTATTTTGGTTTCCAAGTAAGAAATAGAGAGAGGAAGAGAGAAAAGTTGAGTTTCACCATTAGGAAGCTTTGGAGCTTGGACTAAAGCTTGTGGGTGCTTCACCAACACATTTCATCTCTTCTTTGTTAGTTACTCACATGATGCGTAACTAAACTCTTTGAGTTAGGGATTAAATGTAAGTAGGTATGATTTTAATGTATTATTCTTAATTTGGCTAGTTGTATACTCCCTCCGTCCCTTGTTAGATGACATGTTTGACAATGTACACTATTGACCTGACATAATTTGACCGTATTTTTATATTAATATACAAAGATAAATAATATCATATAAGATGTTGTTGAATTCGTCTTGATGGATATTTTCAAAATATTAAATTTTCATAATTTTTTTAAATAGATAATTAAAGATATTAAAGATAAAAAAATATGCATTGGTATGTGTGTCAAAGTCAACTATGTCATCTAATAAGGGACGAAGGGAGTGTGTTCTATGCATTCAATATAATCTTTGGTTAAATACATTCTTAATGCTTTTGCCAACATGCAATCCGCAAACGATATTTTGACTTAGCAAGTGAGAGACATTGATTGGTTATTTAAGGGACCTTGTTTAAATCATGTATGTATGCTAATTGATAAACATATGGCATGAGTTTATATTCATATTCAACTATCTGGTCATATATCATTGAATCAATTAGGTATTTTACTTAACATCAGAAGTTGATTGATAAGATGGATTTCACGTCATTTTCCAAAAATGAAATGTACGATAAAGAATAGGTGGAGTTATATTGGAAACATAAAAAATATACAATTGATTAAAAGGAACCATTCAATCATTAGTTATCGATGTCTAATTCCGACACAACTTTCTCGATTAGGTTAAAATTCTTACCTATCACACTTTCGCAAACACTGTTGTCATTAAACTTGATTTAGAAACTTTTCAACTTTAAGAACAGATTGAATTAAAATGAGGTCTCATTGGTTTATACAATCCATTGATAAACCAAAACAATACTTACTAATATGCGAAGGAAAAAAAAAAATCATTCTAGAGACCCACCAACATTTGTCATTAAAAGAAACAAATTCTGCAATACATGAGACCACTTGCTCAAATGTAGTGATAAATAGTTATTGGTGGGACTCTTTGGTTGAATGTTTATTAGATACTAATTTAAAAAAAATTATAAATGAGTGATAAGTACAAGTGCGAACCACTTAGACACCCACAAGTGAGTATCTCTATTGTGGTCGTGAATGCTTTTAGAGGTCTCTTTCAGTTGAATCAGATGTCATGTGTCTCAATCTAACCCTGATAATGCAGCAGTGTAAAATTTCTTGAAGGAGAACCTTATCGCTCATTGCAATCCTACTCAACTAAATAGATTATTCATAGAAGATACCCAATTCACACCAAAAAGATTATCATTAACAACTTTTTTTTTATCATCTAAGTTAATTTCCATTTTTAAATTTTTTACAAGTTACTACAATTTTTTAACGTTGTTAAATACTTTTTGGTAAATTAAAACATTATTTTTGTAAATTATTTGTTTTTATACATTTTATGAAGCTTGTTTTTTTTAGGAATGAAGCTTCTTGTTGGCTATCATCTTTTTTTTTTGGCCTCAGACCTTGCGAATATTATGCATTGTCCATATCAACTGAGTTAAGCTCACGAGAACTGTTAACTATCATCTAATCCTTCAATACCTAGCAACTATATCCTGTTTATTTGTAAAAGTAATCATTTTCTTTTAATCACTCTTTCATTCTCCCTTTCATAATACATGTTCATCTCTTTAGACACGAATAAGGACATATACATTGTATATAGATATTTTTTGAATTCTAAATTGTATTATTCGCTTTAAAGATATAGTGATGAAAATTGTGCGTCAAAATAACGCAACCCGTTATTAATTATCGGTCAATAAAAATTGACAGTTTTGGTACATACATAATACATATATACCCCGATCTTGACTATAAACCAAAAATCCTCATATCTTTTGATCTTAATTATAAAAAAGAATTCTAAATTGTATTTTTCGCTTTAAAGATACGGTGTTGGAAATTGTGCGTCAAAATAATGCAACTCGTTATTAATTATCGGTCAAAAACAATTGACAGGTATGGTACATACATAATACATATATACTCCGATCTTGACCGTAAACAAAAAAATCTTCATATCTTTTAATCTTAATTATAAAAAAATCTAAATTATATTTTTCCGCTTTAAAGATAAGTGTTGGAAAGTGTGCGTCGAAATAACGCAACTCGTTCTAAATTATCGGTCAATAAAAATTGACAGTTTTGGTACATACATAATACATATATACTCGATCTTGACTAAAAGCAAAAGATCTTCATATCTTTTGATCTCAATTATAAAAAAAGAATTTTAAATTGTATTTCTCGCTTTAAAGATACAATATTGGAAATCGTGCGTCAAAGTAACGCAACTCGTTATTAATTATCGGTCAATAACAATTGACGGTTTTGGTACATACATAATACATATATACTCGATCTTGACTAAAAGCAAAAAAATCTTCATATCTTTTGATCTTAATTATAAAAAAAGAATTCTAAATTGTATTTTTCGCTTTAAGATATAGTGTTGGAAATTGTGCGTCAAAGCAACGCAACTCGTTATTAATTATCGGTCAATAACAACTGACAACTTTGGTACATACATAATACATATTCCAAATTTTTTAAAAAATATAATCGACATGAGTTAGTGCAATAAAAAGAACGAAAAGACGAACACGTGTATCCATTAGTACATAATAATGTATTTTTTTTGACTAAAAAGTAAATAAAATACAAAAATGCAAAATATATTAATTTATGGAAAATAATTTATTGTGTCTTTGGCTTCTTCTCCCCACGCCAGCCACACTGACCGGCTGAGCAGCATCTCTCTTTCTCTTCCATTCCTCTATTTATTCTCCCAATAATAATGCAATTTTAGGAAGCAAAAAAAACAAAACAAAAAACTATTTCTTTCCACCCGCTTTCTTTCTCTCTCATTTCCATCAATGGCAGATCTCAAGTCCACATTCTTGAATGTGTACTCTGTTCTCAAATCTGAGCTTCTCCATGACCCTGCTTTCGAGTGGTCTGATGATTCTCGTCAATGGGTTGATAGGGTATTCTTCCTTTCATCTCTCTTCTTATTTTTTTTCATAATTGGCCTAATTCAATTATCATATTTGAAATATCAAAACTTTTTTTTTTTTTTTTTTGAATTTTTTGTAATGGCTATGTTTTGGGTGTTTCAAATTTGTTAACTTTTTGTTTTAATGAGAAAGTTGATGAATTGTTTTGATTAAATTTAAGTGGGCCAATGCTATGTTTTTCTGAGTGGAACTGGACTCGGATCCCTTTAAGTCTCGAGTTAAGAGAAAATGGGATTACGAGGAGAGGCCCCACTAGAGGTGGTTAGTCAATTTTTCCGAGATTAGTTATCGGTAAAGTTGGTGGATATTTTGCACCGATGATATCGTTATCAATTTTTTTTTTTTAAGTATTAGAATATGTGACATTGTATTGTTTCATGATTGTTGTTGTGATGCTATATAGTTAGAGGTGTGTGTATGTTCAAGGAAGGAAATTGTGGAATTTAATGGTTTTATATTTTGTGGCTTGTATGTGTGTGTGTGAAATTTCATTTTTACTATGTAAAGGTGATTTTTAAGTTTCAAGTTTATGATGATCCTACAAGTATATGATAAATCTTTGAAAAGTATCTATGACATAATTTGCTGTGATCAATGAATGAATTTGTTTATTATGGAATATTTGAGTTAGTTCCATCCCTTTGTACTTGCAATATGTTCAAAGAATAGATTTTTGTTTGTTGTGGAATCTTGCACATGGCTCTGTACTTTTTATGCCCTTTTAGGTTTTCATGAAAATTAGAGCATGATACCCTGATTTATCTTATGTATACATTTGGTTACCATTTCATTGAAACATACAAATGTATTTTGATATCTCACTTATTGTGTCTTGTACTGGTTATTTATTGCAGATGCTGGACTACAATGTGCCTGGAGGTAGGAATTGAGTTTTTATTCTTTTTAGTTTCTAACAACTAACTTACATCATGTTTTGATTGACGGTGAATTTGACAAAATCCTGGTGACACTATGATTTTGTTGAAACTCTAAAGTGTAGTTTTTGCCAAAATTACGGTCACACACCATGATTTCGCAAAAGTCATTATAAATCAAAACAATGATGACAAAATTTAGGATGCATTTTTGAAATATATGAAGTATATCGATATAAAGATGTATTTTAACCATGGCAGGAAAGCTGAACCGTGGACTGTCAGTTATTGACAGCTACCGATTGTTAAAAGAAGGACAGGCATTGAACGATGACGAAATTTTCCAAGCTAGCGCTCTTGGTTGGTGTATTGAATGGGTATGGCAATTGAAAGCTCTTTCTTTTCTAGTTTGTATGATTGAATTAATTCCCATCATTTCACAAATTTTTTGTGGTGGCATTGAGGAATCTTATAATCTTCTGTTGATGGATTTTGCAGCTTCAGGCATATTTTCTTGTTCTTGATGACATTATGGATAACTCCCATACACGTCGTGGTCAGCCATGTTGGTATAGAGTACCCAAGGTTTGGAAAGAAAAAAAAATGCAGTATCATGACATTATTTTTGTTGTTGTAGGGATAAGATAGTCACCTTTAATTATTCTATGGTGTAGGTTGGAATGATTGCAGCGAATGATGGAGTTCTACTAAGAAACCATATTCCGCGTATCCTTAGGAAACACTTCAAGGGAAAGCCGTATTATGTTGAACTTCTTGATTTGTTCAATGAGGTAGTACAAATTTCAGTGTTTGAATTATGTGGATTCATCTTGCTTATAAGCTAAAAATTGACCGTGTTAATTTTCTTTTAGGTTGAGTTTCAAACTGCTGCAGGACAGATGATAGATCTGATCACCACACTGGAAGGAGAAAAAGACCTGTCCAAATACACCTTATCACTGTGAGTACAAAAAAAAAAGGAAAACAATTGTGTAGAACTTATGTTGATGAACCTCTTTTATAGATAAACGTAAAATGTTGGTTTTTATGTTATTGTTAGTATTGGAACCAAGCAAAAAGAAAAAACTAGTCCATCAGAGAACAGTTTTATATGACATCCATGACCATCAGTGTCAAAAGAGAGATAGTTGTTTTTTCTGTTAGATACATACTTGGCAATCTTTATGATATAAATTGAGGAATTCCTTGTTATTCTGCTATCTTACAACAATTTTTTTTAGTGCTTCTTGAAATTTCCTGAAAGAACAATGTAAAATTCTCTTGTGCGTGCAATGCCTATGAGTTGAAATTCGGTTGATACCTTTTGTTCTCTTCTAGCTAGCTGGCAATGTGTTAAGCTTCAATGCAATTTTATACACTTCAATTCAGTTCTTGTCCAATTCTTTTTCTGTGTTGAAAAGCAATAATAGCTAACTATGAACATCTTCTGCAGGCATCGGCGTATTGTTCAGTACAAGACTGCCTATTATTCATTTTACCTTCCAGTAAGTGTTATATCATACTTTTTTGTTGTTTTTCTTATTTAGGTTTCTTGTTGCTTTTCATTGAGATACTGATGACAAATGATTCTTTAGTCACACTGTAATGTATTTCACACTACTAGAATATAGTATTTTTTTGCAGCAAGAAAAACAGAAGATGAAATACATGTAATGTGTTCTTCATTTCGAAGTCACATCTTTCCCTTTCATCTTCATTTTTTATATTGTAAGAATTAGATTTTGTTTCCAATGAGTCTTCACTTAAAAGAAGTTACTTTTTTTTTAATGGCAAACGTTAGTATGTTAGTAATTGTTATACGTTAGCATTTTTCTCCTTTGCCAGGAATCGAACCCTTGACCTTTAACTCCTCAACTCCTTTAATCCCTTAACTTAAAAGAAATTATTTATTATTTATTTTCTATCTGTTTCATTTTGAAAATCCTCTCACAATGGAACATATAACCTGTTTTATGTTATTTATTTTTGTATATGTATCTCCTATTTTCACAGGTTGCATGTGCATTACTAATGGCTGGTGAAGATCTGGATAACCATGTTGATGTAAAGAACATTCTTGTTGAGATGGGAACATATTTTCAAGTTCAGGTACTTTTTGTCATTCAGTTGACCGACCATTCACACTCTAGAATTCTGTCTCTCCATTGACTGTCTGTCGCTATCAGCTGTAAATCTCCTTTAAAAATGTAGTTTAACCTATTATTTTGTTCTCATTCAGGATGATTATTTGGATTGCTTTGGTGATCCTGAAACAATTGGAAAGGTGAGTGCACTGGATCATGCATGGATACTGGAAACATAATTTTCTTTTTTTGATCTCATTTTAGTTCTTTATGAAACCAGATAGGCACAGATATTGAAGACTTTAAGTGCTCTTGGGTAGTTGTGAAAGCATTGGAACTTTGCAATGAAGAACAAAAGAAGGTTTTACATGTAAGCGTGCATCTTATCATTTACCGCTTCTTTCCCTTTTTTTTCTTTCTTTCTGCCATGATTAAACTGGAATGACTTTTTGTGGTGAACAGGAGAACTATGGGAAGCCAGATCCAGCAAATGTTGCTATAGTCAAAACCCTTTACAATGAGCTTAATCTCGAGGTTTGTTCCTCGTTTATATTCTCTCCATTTCTAAATAACTGTCATTTTAGAAGGAAAAAAAAATCAAATTGACTATCTTTTCCAATTTCATTCTCCACAATTTTAAAATGTCGATGTACCAATTCATTAATCTTACATAATCAGATAAATTACAAGTAGATTTTGATAAAATTATTTGAGTCAATCAATTATTTACTGTTTTTCTTAATTTCTGTGCAACAAACCTTAAACGACAGCTGAGGGAGTAGTAGTTTTTCACTATTAGTTTATTGGGAAAAACAATCCTCCACATTGTATTAAGATATTTACATATCATGATGTTGTTGATTTTCTTTGACTGATTTATTCGAATTGTGATTGTATAGGGTGTATTTGAGGAGTATGAGAGTACGAGCTATGAGAAGCTTGTAACCTCCATTGAAGCTCATCCCAGCAATGCAGTTCAAGCAGTATTGAAATCCTTCTTGGCTAAAATTTACAAGAGGCAGAAGTAGATTTCCTTGTAAGACAGACCAACATTGTTTGAAGATGCAATAGGAGCTAGCTAGAGTCCTGTGTTCTGTGTGGAGCTGAATTTTTCAGAAACAAATTTCTTACCATCTCTTTCTAAGGGGGTGATTAATCTTGTTGTACTTTATTTTGTAAACTGTCTTGTGATACTGGTTTTTATTCTTAATAACTTTTCATTCTGGAATATTTGGATTTTGGTTGTTAATTTTTTCAAGTTCAGACATAGACCATGGTTTTGCATGTGAAAGAAACAAAGAAAATGGATAGAGGAAATAATGGGAAGAGATTATCATTATAGTAGCAAATTTCCATTGGTAGTTGCCTTAATATGATTGGTTATACTTTTTTTCACTTAGCTGCGTGTATGGTCATTGATCTGCTGATTAATTATTGGGGTTTCATAACTATTTCATGCAAAATCATTTTATATGAAATTGCAATTTGGATCTAATACAACACACAATAACAATAATTAATTATCAATTCAACAGTGATTGAACTTACTAAGACTTTGATGATTTCATTATATTGCTGTACAACTTGCATGACAGAACATACTGATTGATGAGGAAAAGAGAGAATAAGAACTGTATTTTGCAACAATCAGACCTGAGAGTATCCTTCAATTTAAGAACTAAAATTAAACTTGTAATATTTTTCCAAAGACTATTAAGCAGTTCTCCAATTTTTATTTTCCAGATTTTGGTTCACAGATTTTTTTTTTTTGACTGCATGAAAGCAATGAACAAGTGACTTAGTGAACAGTATCTAGATTGCATCCCTCCCAAGTACGAAGACTCTCATTCTTTTTTCATTTTAGGACCACGTTCATGGGATAAAACTCCAAATCTAACTGTTTAATGTTATTTCAATTATCAATAGTAATTTTGTTCTTTGCTAAGTTAACATCATAATGACATCAAAAAGAATGGATATCTCAACTAGGTTAGTACCCCATTCTATTTCTGGGCCAAATGTTCATATGTATTATTAAAAAGAAGGAAAATTTACATAAAACTAAGTGGACATCAAAACCTGACCTAATTAATCCATGTAGCTCAACCGTAATAGATAAAATAGCAAATTAAAACAACACATGGACCTAACCGTAATCGAGTCTAACAACAACAATCAAGAGTGTGGCGTGTGCGACCGTCAACACGAAAACGAATCACGTACCATCAACTTCCCGTGGCAAACAACAACAAGTAATAGCACTCTTTCGAGCTACAATGCAAAAGTCATACAAAGGATAACCAAGATATTGCAATAGTCCGAAATCAATCACAAAGACTCATACAAATATTAAGACGACATCGATGCAATGGAAGCAACCTTGAAACCTGCAGATCTCAACAAATTTAGAAACAATTAGGTCGATAAACCAGCAACGAACTGTATACCCAATCTTGTTGAATGCAACTCGTGGGATGCATCCAATAAAACAGAACATCAACAACGAAACCAGTGGTGCATAAACCGTATTTCAGAACCAAATCAATAATAAATAAATCAATAAAAACATGAGTTAGTAAATAAGAAACCTTCTACGTCGTTAAAAAGTCCATGTGGCAAGTGTCATATGAAATTCCTATTCGCATAGGTTGGTAATTCATCTTTTTTTTTTAAATATAATCACATATTTTAGTATCATGTTGAAAATGACTTAAATTTAGAGGGTCGGTGTTACATTGGTGAAAAATTAACAATACAAGATTTAAGAGATGACAAAATAAGTTGGTTTCATCGGGTTGATCAATTTATCCCATCTTTTTTAAATCATAATTTTGAACTTGTCATTACTAATTTTTTCCCCCTACCCTAACATGCTAAACAATTGGTAAGGTGACAGGGCAGCGCAGGTTGGCATGTTGAGCTTAACTAAAAAATAAAAAAGCTCTTTTTCATTTAATTAAGGGTCTGTTTGTCGTAGATTAAAATAAAAGTGATTTTGACGTTAAATAATTTAGAGATTATTTTTTAGAGATTTTACAAAAAATTAAAATCTATTTTGTGTTTGTTTATCGTAATAAAAATATTTAAAAAAATAAATAGTTTGTTTGGATACAACTATAAAAAAAAGAATTTTTTGTTACAAAATCATTTCAATCTTTATTTTCTCTCTCCTCTTAAATAAATCTATTTTTCGAGAAGATATTTTTACAATTCCACGTGAGTTAAGAAATTGATTATACTCACTAGAAGTATTCCTTGATTACTATAAATTGGCTCTTAAAAACCTAATATATTTTTAAAAAAAATAATAATTTAAAAACATATAAAATGAATTAACTTAAAATCAATAGTTTGCAATATAATACAATAGAAAATGTCCCATGAGCAAAGCTCAATTGGCGGGACTTTGCAGTAAGTATTTGTTCCTAAAAATTTACCAACTTTTGTTTTTTGTTCCTATAAAAAAAAAAGCATAATTCCCGTGAACTTAACTCAGTTGGTAGAAATATTGCATATTTATATACATGGGCTGGAGTTCGAACCCCGAACACCTCACTTTTCCACATTTAAAATGTGTGAGCTCTAGCCACTAGACTACTTAAAAAAAAAGAAGCATATTTTTGTCCCTACAAAATTGTCCTACACAACGATTTAGTCTATGTTGTTAAATATATATGTGTATTTTTAATGATTTTTCTGTGTACATGTTTAGAACATCATTAAAAGTTCCTAAAAAAAAAAAGAGCTCAAGTTTTGATTTCTAGGTCGAGCTTTCCATTGCTTTTATCTTGAATTTTTGAAATTTAAGAAGTTCATATTTAATTAATCTCAAGTAATATTTTAGAATGTTCTAAAAATGCCCGAAAAAATTATTGAAAAATTTAAAAGTTAAAGAATAATTAGACAATTTTTAGTTGTTTTGATTGAACGTGTGTACAAAGTTGTTTTGCCCTGTCAATCCACCACCATTAAACTCTTTAATAATGTATATCTATAACAACACAATATCCATCAAAGCATTTCTTCTAAATTGAGGACAAGTGCAACTTATCTTTTCCATTGGTTTTTGTACATTTATCATATATGTGTGATTCAAGCAATCACATGCTCTACAACGTCTCTGCAACCTCAACAACCCTTGAATTGAATCTTTTGGCCTCTTCCTCAACTAATCTTAACCTAACATGTGAGATGCGAGAGTATCTAAAGGGAGATAGAGATATGAGATGAAAAACATGCATAGAGAGACAATGAGTCGAAGCTATCCTTCACTTTTCTATTTTATATGTTTTATTACTTTTTTTTTTCCTTCATGTGTGTTCTTCTCTTCCTCTTTTTAAGAATTATTTTCTTTTTATTTTGATGATAACGATAATCATACAATTTATATGTTTATCGTTTTTTTTGTTAAAGAAAGATTAATTGTTGTTTTTTCCGTTTTTCGTTTTTCTTTTAAGTCTTTCCTTGAACCTCTATTTTTATCCCTCATTAAGCTCAATCTCTCCTACATTTCAATGTATTCCACTATCTTCTTTATTCATGTAAAATGACGTTGAAAGAGTGATAATCCTCAAAAACTGTATTTGAAGTATGACAGTGAAATTTGTTTTTTTCTCTTTCTTTTTATCTTATTTTTATTAGAAATTAGAAACCATGAATTTTCATCTATCTTATTTTTATCTTCAGAGCTGGTAAAGAAATTTTGATTTGCATCTGTAGGTTTATTATCTTTTTTCATTTTTAAAAGTAACTTTTTATTAATATATACAATAACTTCTATATTATAACATTTTTATAAGTTCGTCATGTCACACTACATTGCAACTTCTTTCTCGGTTCTGGAATAAACATAGAGCATAGCGCGAAGTTTCATCTATGAAAAAACATTTCCTTAATTACATAGTAACAATAACATAAGGCGATGTTTAGCATGGGACAATTGCAAAATTTTCCTAAGTTGGACTCATCTAAACTCTATCATTGATTTAATATAAAAAAATGGGTATGGTTAGGATTGCTTTGTTTTCTTTACCATCAACCTGTATGGTTTTCAATATTAAATGACCAAGGTCCACCAAAAATCAAAATAAAAATTAAATGGCCCAGATTAAAAAACAAATTTGAGGGAATTGTCCCTTCAAAAAAAAATTGAGGGTATTGTAATGTGTTTTGACATTTTCCATTAATAAGCTTAGAATTTATTCATTACATGTTTTTTTTTGTAGTGATATTCATTACATGTTTAATTCATAAATATTATTACAACTTTTTTTGCATTTTTTACTATGTTATTTATACGAAATTTATATCACCGTTTAACAATTTTCTTTAAAAAAAAAATATCACTGTTTAACAATGACTAATATCTATAAAAAAAAATTCCTAAAAAAAATCTATCAAAAAATTTGTAGGACACATAGATATAAAAAAATTGTTTTACATAATTAAATAAATTAAATTTGTAGGACGCATAGATATACATTGTCACATAATTAAATAAATTAAAATCATATGATTTATCATACCTATTAAATAAAATAAAATGTCAACACACTATTGGATACAATTGTAAAATTCTTAATCCACTTGGGTTGGTCTGGTGGTATTGGCTTGAGACTTGAGAGTGTGGTCCTCCTCAAGGTCTGAGGTTCGATTCTCTCCGGTGTCAATTAGGGTGTGTTTATTTAGCATCTTCAAAAAATTGTAAAATTCTTTTTACATTAGTCTGTGTATAAATTAAATATCTTTTTTTATCAATGGATAGTTAGTATAGAAGAATAAATTAAACTTTCACGATATGATGAATCAATGTTCAAATTTTAACTAAAAGAAATATTCACATTTAATGTTACTTCAGTTTTTTTAGGTTTTTTTAATTTTTTTTTAATTTTGACGAAACCCTGGTGTAATTAGCTAAAAAGAATTGTTTAGTTCAAAGAATTTTTTTATTCTCCTTTTCAAAGGAAAAAAAATTAAAGAAAAGAAAAGGTTATTTTATGTTGACAATTGGTTAGATAGGAATTGGATTGGAAATTTACTGGCATTAACCGGTAGGAACATAGGAGCCCAAGATGGGAAAATTTCACACTTGTCCCATGCTAAAACTCGCCATAACATAATTGATTCATCCCCGTGAGCTTAACTCATTTGGTAAGGATATTGCATATTATATGCAGGGGTCGGGGTTCGAACCCCGGACACCCCACTTCTCCACAATTAAATTGTATAAGTTCTAGCCACTAGGTTACTTGACAAAAAAAAAAAAATAACATAATCGATTCTTTCTTTAAAAAAATAAAAATAACATTATCGATTGTTTAACTCACATAGAATTGGTGATGCACAAATATTTGTTTCTAAATTAATCTGACTAGAAATTTTATGGTGTTAGATCAAAATGTAATCCATGTGATTGGATGAGCCATTTTATAGTACAATGTTCTAAAATAAACTAGGAACAAACAACCAGAGTCTTTAGAGAAGCTTTCAATCTCTAAAACACTAAATACACATGTAGAAACTGCAATTTCACAAACATAGGGTTAAGCTAGATAAACAAAACATTGAAGGAGTGAGCTTAGATAACATATTATAGTATAGAATAAATGAAAAGAATATGTTATTATCAAGTAAACACCATATCATATAAAATCACTTTTTTTTTTTTTTATCACAAATCATTAAGCATAATAAACATCACTAAGAACTCACAACACACAAGAGGTCGAATTATATGCATGTTCCTAGAGTCTTAACTTCTTTTCTTTGCTTATTACTATCATATACTCTAAATCACTTAATTAGTAGATCATAATCCTATGTCGGTGCTAATGACTTAAAAAATTTACGTCGCTCTAAAAAGGATAGAAGTGATACGGCACTAAAAATTCTATGATCTAATTTGGTTTACTTCTCTCAAATATGGGTTTACTTCTCTAAAGTGATATTGTACTATACTCCTTAACAAAATTCCGGGTGTGCTTCTCCCATTGATACGACATCATGCGGTGACTCCTCTCAAGTGATACTGCGCCACATCTCGTATACATCACTAAACACACATTAATACTTGTTGTTTTTGGATTTCCAAACTGTTGTAATTAGATTTCCAAAATCTATTATCTACCGAAGTTGTTACTAGGTTGAGTCACGACCAGGTCGCTCTCTTTAAGACGTTTTGTGGCACTACCCAAAATTGTGCAAGACAGACTATCAACCATGCCGCCTCCAAGATAAAACAAGCTCAGCTACAACTGTTCAATTAACTACTGCACTGTAGAAAACCGTTCGAGAATTACACCTCCAATATGGTACCAAGACCATTCTTTTAGTACTGAAACCACTTTAATAAGGTACTATTACCATTCTATTATGGTATTTCAACCACTCAAATATGGTGTTACGACCATTCTAACATCTAACTTCTCCATGAATTGAGGAAGAATATATATATGTTTAAGATCATTCTTATTATACCGAAAAAAGGGATTATGATCTTAATATATTATTTATTCCGAAGGGAAAGAATTATCGAAGGGACTATGCTCTTAAGACCATTCTTGATTTCGAAGGGACAATATACCGACAAGGGACTATAAGGTCTTAAGAACACTCTTAATTCCGAAGGAAGGAGTAGAAAAAGGAGAAGGACTTGTCAACACAAGTCGAATGAGGGAGAAGAGAGGAAAAACACAGGAAGCATCAACTGTGAATTTCGGTGTGTGAAATGCATTGTGTGAGCTCTCTATTTATAGAGAGAGTTCGTAACTAATTTGGAGAAACTTAATGATTAAGTAAACTTAAAAATTAAGCAACCCACAAATCAGCTCAAGTAACAAACTAATCGGATAAGTTCAAAAAGAAACAAACTCACTAACGAAGGAAAGATAGAAAATTCAGTTGGATTCTCAATCTTATCACAACAAACATAACATAAAATTATGGGAAGTGATATCCATGAATAAATAATAATAATAATAATTATTTTCATCATTATCAGGTATTTAAAATTAAATATCACTATTTAAACACTACTAATGTGTATGTTCTATTTTATGTGGGACCCCCACACTCTATTTTTTCAATTCACACAACATTAGATTAAAGTTTAATAATTTGGTGTTTAATCTTTCAACCTTTCAATTTCTTTCCAACTTCACACCAATGTTCCAACAATGCTTATAGAATGTTAATCACATTACAAATATTCAACATCAAAATGGCTAACTAGTCCCCCTCGTTGGTCTAGGATACTCCTTTGGCAGCGAATGATGAAGTTTTACTATTTTTCCTAATTTCTGTGCCACAAACTTTAAACGACTGTCATCCAGAAATAGAGGAAGTAACTAGCTTTCACTATAAGTTTCTTGCGAAAGAACCCCACCACATTGTAACTTTCCAATGTAAACATATTAAGATATTTAGATTAAGATTATTAGCCAAACAATAATGAAGGCAAATGTAGGTTGCTAGAAGAAGGTCATCTCCAAACATGTGTTAAGAATGTCCGCAAAATAAGTTTAAACATTTCTACCCATCACGATGTTGTTGATTTTCTTTGACCAATTTATTCGAATTGTGAATGTATAGGGTGTATTTGTATTTGTGGAGTATGAGAGCGTGAGGTATGTGAAGCTTGTAACTTCCATTGAAGCTTGTAACTTCAATTTATTCTATTGAAGTCCTTTTTGGCTAAAATTTACAAGAGGCAGAAGTAGATTTCCCTTGTAAGACAAAGACCAACATTGTTTTAAGATGCAATAGGAGCTGAATTTTTCACAACCAAATTTCTTAATTACCGTCTCTTTTTTAGGGGGTGATTAATTTTCTTGTACTTAATGTTGTAAACTGCCTTGTGATCAATTTCTCTCCTTCACTTTCCCTTTGTTCACAGACTCATAATAAGTTATGCTCTTCTAACAAAGAATTGCAAGGTAAGCTCAATAACTTCATTTTTGTGTCTCTATTCATTCGTCACTTGCTTAGCTTAACCTAGATAGATGTCGATAAAAGGCCTTTGATATTTAATAGATCAATTGATTCCGCACAACCTATAGTTGGAACTGGACTGTGCTTCATTCCAGGCTTACCCTGGCACACAAGTCATACTGAGATATCAACATTGTTAGCGAACTCTTGCCGTCTTTTTAATAGTCTTTTCAAATATTTTCTCTCAACAAAAAATAGTATTTGAAAATATTTATTCAATACAATTCTTTAATTAAAAATTGTTCTAACTTTTCTAGCAAATGATGTTTTGTCTAGAAAACATATGTAGAGCTGATAACCAAATTGTGATTTGCAAAAGTAGTTTTATCATTATTTTTCTTTTAAAAAGTATGTTTTTTTGTTCATCATGTCACACTACATTGCGACTTTATCTCTCAGTTATGGAAAGAAAGATAGAGAACATGGAGCAGAGCACAAATTAGCATCCCTGAAGAAGTCATTTCCAGAATTACATAGTAAGAACAACATAATCTATTCGGTGGGCAAGTCCATAAGCTTTGTTCTGGCTTTAAACGGGGCCTCCGCAAGTGGACGGTGGGATTGGTCCCCTCGGATTAGTTGGTTTTTGGATCGGATACCATGTTTTCAGAAGAAAAAAAAAAAGAACAACATAATTGATCCTTAACTCACAAAGAGGTGTAATACACCGAGATTGCTAGAACCCTCGTGTTGTATATCAAATGAAAAGATCACAAGTTCATCTCTATTGATAGAATTGCCATATAGTTTAGATATGTACTCTCGCTAACGCTAATTAACATCAATTCTCATTTTGATCCTTGAGTAATAACCATTAAGAACAATTAGAAAAAATTCAGAATATGTTTACAATTATTTTGTATCAACTCCTACGCTTCGTACACTAACTTTTGTGTGTTATTCACTTGTTTGTGTGCTTGCTTTTGTTTGCGTTAAAACACATCAACAACTGAACAATGCACAAAAGTTAGTGTGTGGAATGCAGGAGTGAATATGAATTAATTGGATATATGTTCTATATTTTTTCCACTCCCTCTCGATGATGATTATACGACGAATACGACGATTAATAAGGGAATTTCTCTCAGTGTTAACGAGAGTAACCATATATGGCACATACTGATTCTGACCTTGAAATTGGTCTTGTCTCTATCCCCACTGATCGATAACAAAATTAATATCTTCCTTGAATGGACATAAGCCGATTTGATGATCACCTAGGCATAATTCACACTTCAACACTTGTTTCAACTTCTGTTGCATGCTCTTTAGCTGTTGAGGGAGCTTGGAAATTTGTTTGGATAATTCCTCAACAGTTTGAGTGAGAAGTTTGTTTTGGGGTAGAAATGCATCCTTGGTATCTAACTCGATTAATCCAGCCTTCTTTTGTGTGTTACTTCTATTGTATTCAGCCTTGTGATCATTCAGGGCCATGGATTCAATTATTTTAATAACATCAGCAGCAGTCTTGGATATGAACAAACCTCCTATTGTACCATCCATCAAGAGCTTGTTTTTCTACTGTAATCTGTTCCTGAAGATATGAATTTGGGTTATACATCATTGATTCTGCTTTGAGAATAGAATCTGGAAATGGACTTGTCTTCCAGTGTATTCCAAAACATAATTTAGACAGATTAACCCCCAAAACATTAAAATAAAGTCAAAATTCTAGGCAAAAAGATAGTTCTAGAGAACATATGTTACTATAAGAGTAATTTAATTATACCTTTCTGTGATCTTTTAGATTATCTGTAATCTGTTCTCTGACAGCTGCAATTCAACAAAAGCACAATTACAGTCTAGTGAAAAAGAATGCACATTGTTTGAAAGTTAAAAAATCAAGGAATAATTCTGCTCTGACCTAAAGAGATACTACCAAATAAAAAATTAAAGACTGACAATGATCCTGATGCAAGATTCAAAATGTGCAATGAACAATGTTTTAGGTAAACTAATATAATTCCATAATCATGTATTATTTATATACTTTTGACTCTATTTTAAGGGCTTTCTCCCACTTGTTTCCATTAGCTTAATCCAAAATAGCTGCACAATTAATGGTAGTTCTTTAGTTCAAATTATTGTCTCTTATTTTTTGTGCAAGGAGGTAAATTTACTTCTTAAATATGGTGCATGCGACAAAACGTGTAGTAAACGTTGGTTTCATCCTACTTTAAAAAATTTCAAGCTCATCTTCACCTGCAAGGGAGGAAGTACACTCATAGGAAGAATTACTCATATTTAATAAGAGTTCTGATATGTCATCAACCCTATCACGTAAAAGCGTTGACTCAAACCAAACTGAAATTAGTAAAAAGGAAGTTATCGAGGTCAAGACCGAGGATCGGTCCTCGGACTAGACTTTTGAGGAAGCAATGAAGAAAATGCAGTATGTAGATCAAGGAAGTGAAATTCCTAGCAACTTATGAGGAGGGTTGTTAATTGATCAACATTATAATATTACACTAGAAGACTTGAATGTGTTTCTCTTTTCTTCCGGTTAAAATTTTCTCAAGTCATTGCACCTCAAAAGATTAGTCACATACGTCAAGCTATGCATGTAAATTAATTAAGGTTCGAAGCCTTTGAAGAACATACATATTTAAAACCTGATGGGAAGAACTTTGCCATTTTCGACAGTGTTAGTACTCCAGATGTTGGTTATATCACGGCGAATGAATTTCTCACAGAGCACGGTGATGAAAGGAATGATAGAAAATGTGGCTCAAAAAGGTATGAAGGATAGTTTGAACGGTATGCCCATTTGGTATCTCAGGATGTTAAACCAGTTGATCCAATGGAATTTAAAAAGTGGTGCGGTGACGAGGTGAGATGGTGCGTCGAATCTAAATTATAAAACAAAACTCGCTCCATTTTCTTATGCAAAATGCTAGCAAACAAGTGCTTTTAAGACACTTGTTAAGAAGTTTAAAGAGAAAATTTTATCTTAGAAATCATGCACTTAATACATTGAAAATTTAGAAAGTAACTTTTTCTTCATAAAATTTATAAATTATTTCAAGGATAAAACTTAGGTACAATTCCTTAAGTGTTTTTCGTATGGTTTTTAACTATAAATACAACTTTTTTTGAGATAACAAACTTTGAGAGAATTATGGATTTAAGGAAATCACGGTGAATTTAGTTAAAAACCATACGAAAAACACCTAAGGAATTGTACTTAAGTTTTTTCCTTATTTTTATTTGTGACACTTGAACAGTTGTTAACAATACATTTTTTATTTATTTATTTAAGAATCACAGTCAATTTATCAATTTTCTACTATTACATTTGACCCATTGAATAGAGAGAAGAAACTCATTAATTAAATCTCACTGGTTTCATGACTTTAGGTCATGTTTCCAATAGTTAGTGAAGTGGCAAACTAATTAACATTTTCTTTCGGTTGTCTTGTTGGCATACTCTAATTTAATTTTATGATAAATCATTGATGTTCGAATAATTTTCATAATTTTTGCAGACTTATTATTATATTTGTTTGCTTTTTTTACGTTATTTTTGCGAATTCGTGGTGGGCTGTCTGAGGTATTCCTATGAAAAGGATCTTTACTAAGAAAGTTATCTTAATAGTCAAAATCGAGAAGGAGAAAGAAGGTAGGTTGTACAGCTTGCCGCATTCGAAAATAAGGAATGATCTATTATAAGTAAGAGTTTGACTTACACTTATTTTTTGGGTTAGAAGTTTAATTGTGAAATTTTTGTTGGTGTAAGTTATTTTAATAAGAGCAACAATATTTGAACAACCATTTGATACAACCTATTTGATAATTTTTTTTTTTTTTTCTTTTAATTGGTCAAAAACAATGGAGAGAGAAAAATGAAGAGAGAGTTAGAATAAAACGTGAGTATGAGAGAGAAAGTTGTCTAAAAGTTGTCACAAAGTGGTTGTACAAATATCATTTCTCTTTTAATAATTTTTTAATATTTGCACTTGATTCATTTACTTGTGTTTCTAAATACAAAATTCGAATTATGATTTGTTTTTGGGACGATAATATAAAAACAACTATTTTTCATAATTTATAGGAAAGTAATAGATTAAAAAATTGAGAAATACAAAAAAGGGAGAAGGCATTGTCCTTATTTGAGCGTAGTTTCAACTTATCCTTCTCATTTGCTATTTACTTTTCTTATTCTTGTGGTGATTCAAGCACATAATCACATGCTCGAGGAGGCCCCTGTAACCAACTTAAACAACCCCTGAATTGAATATTTGACCTCTTCTTCAACTAACCTACCATGTGAGTTGCGAGTACGAAAGAGAAGAATAGTACTAATAGTGAGAAAGAAAAAGAGACTATTATTTTTTTAAAGGGCAAAAAAAGAGACTATTATTGTCAATAAAAAGAAGCTCCTTTGAAATAAGTAAGGGTAAAACTGACTATTCGTATAACATCAATCCAAACCCTAACACCTCCTTTAAATAGGTTCGTTCGATCCATATTGCTTCTTCATTCAAAGTTTAGAAAATTTACTAAATCGTCTACCCGTGCGACGGGTCATATACATTTTTAAAAGTAGATATGTGCAATATTATCTATCTATAATTTATAAGACCAACAATTTTTTTTTGGGATAAATATCTTTTTTATCCCTATAAATATATTAACTTTCGTTTTAGTCCCTCTAAAATTTTCCTTCAACTTTTAGTCCCTATAAAATTTTCAATCACTACGTTTTGTTCTTATTTTAAAGTAAATTTTTGTATTTTTTTAACGAAATTGTGCAGAAATGTATAGAATATTTTAAAAATCACTAAAAAAAATTTAGATTTTTTTAACAAAACATGAATTAAATATGAATTTTTTACCAAAAAAATATAGAAATTCATGTTTTGGTAAAAAAAATCTAATTTTTTTGGGAGAGATCCTTGTAATACTATACATTTTTCTGCAAAATATTATTTAAAAATATAAATTCTACATATGAGTTTACTTTAGAGGAGGGACCAAAAGTGAAGATTAATTTTTTTTGGAGGACTAAAAGTTGAAGAAATTTTTTAGAGGAACTAAAACAAAAAGTTGACATATTTGTACGGACCAAAAACATATTTAACCTTTTTTTTAATAAAACCAACAATTAGTTAATTTAATTGATCCTTCAAAACAAATGTGCAGATCTATATTCCTTCAAAAAAAGATGTGCAGATCTATATAAAATATGGTTGAAACATTCTGGAGACTGGCCCCAAACAGGTGAAATTATACAAACTTATAGCAAGACATTTCCACAAATTTTGTAATATATCAAAAAAAAAAAAAAAGAATTGGCCAAAGATCAATATTCTCATTTATTTTATAGCATGGCCAACTTTATGTGATTCAAGTTGATTGATTTGTTTTTGATGATATATTTGTTTATCATTGATCATCTATTGTACTAGCATGTGGACCCGTGCCAAGCACGGGCTAGAATTTAGTCATTTTTTATAAGAGAATATCGTGATTTATCAAGTGTCAGTTAAAGCGCAACATTGGATTAAAGAATGGAGGTTGAACAACAATTAAGTGAAAAACTTATATACTTAAACTTTAAAATTTTGGATGAAAATATGATATCATTCTCACTTATGTGATTGC
>Ga0315915_1000670_pt1 | contig 37131 bp, 18 predicted proteins | sample MpolbnodulesMG_FD_207738 | JGI IMG/M metagenome (GOLD analysis project Ga0315915, IMG submission 207738) | Medicago polymorpha root nodule microbial communities from Los Angeles, California, United States - branched nodules | ecosystem: Host-associated > Plants > Roots > Nodule | place: USA...
TAACCAAACTAGAGTTTAAAAGGTATGGTCTCGTAAGTATCAATCATACAATTAACTTTAGACGTCTAAAGAATAGATCTTCAAGTCCATTTTTATGAGCATATGCTACCAGCGGTTCAATGTTAATTTCAACTGACGAATGATATTTATCAAATGTTTTCTGAATAGTTCAGAAAATAAACTCTTACTCAAATTGTTGACATATAATCTCACAAACTTCTAGTTTTTGCATCATAGTAGATCTGAGATAACCCAACTGGTCTTGCTAACGATAAATTTAATATAATTTGTAAACTTATGGTTTACAATAATACGTGTTTCTATTGCAAAAATAATATAATATGTAAACTTCAGGTTTACATTAGTATGTGCGTCCATTAGCTATTTTTTCAACTATTTTTTTTCCATAAATCTTAATCTATTAAACAAAACAATAATTTCCAAATTGACGATTATAATACTTACTATTCATTAGAAAAAAAAATATATGTAGCAAATTATAAGTGTCGAATATGCAAGTATGCTTCAATGCAAATTATAAGTGAAAAAAATATCTTATAATACTTACTATGCATTAATATCACAAGAAAAAAAAAATAGTTTTTCAAGAACTATATCATAAAACATCTTCATTGTTTTCAATGTTAAAGTTTAGTTCTTCTTCTATTTACACATAGGAAGTATACTCACGGGTATGATGCAATGATCAGTACATCAAATGATGTCAAATGATTTGATTATGCTCATAAAATAAAGAAACGATTACAAGTATAACACATGAACAATTATGGATATTTTAACATGCTACTTATGATGGTAATAGCTCCTAATGTGTAAGAACAACAACATGAAAAGAAACATATTTCATATTTACATACAATTATCGATCATTAGAATAACATCTAATGTAATATTTTTCTCTAAATTAATTTCAGAAGATAAAACACCACAATTTAGAAAGTAACACTAATATCCATATCCAAGAAGACAAAAAATGTTGCTCAAAATCTAAATCAATTCAAAATTGATAAATAAACAATAGACGGTAAGAAGCCAAGAAAGCAATATTTTCATAAACTTAATTAAAACAAATAACAACAAGAGATGGTTGGGAGGGACTTACAGTGACTATATGCGAAGCAAACATAAGTCTATACCATGTACATCCAATAGTAAAATTTCAGTGATAAGTTTTTCGATAAGTTCTTGTTTTGCTTATCTGAATTCGCCATCATTTTTCATTGTAATGAATGCAAATTTTTATGCTTACGTCTCTTTGTGACCGATAATACACAATATATCTAATATAATCAAACAAAGCTAAAAACAAAAACAATGAGAAAGAAAATGACAGGATAATCATGTTGATCGTGAATAGATTAGTGAAAAAAAATGAAGAGAAGAAAAAAATTTCTAGCAATATAATTTCCAAGGTAATTAAACCATATTTTGATACACTATTTCTTTAATGTTAAATTTTACTTCTTCAAGAACTATATATACCTCAAACCTTCATAAACCATGATAAAATTTGATTATTTGCAATCCTTTAGGGATAATTTTTTTTTTAATTCTTCAGGAATTATAGCACTCATGATCTTCATAATGATCAAGAACAATTCTTTCTTGTTTGTAATCCTTCAAGAATGCTTCAATGCTAATTCTTTCAAAATTTGACAAGAATAAACAAATAAAGATAAGATAATTATACAAGTAAAATAATTTTTTCTTTTTCAACAAAATTTATGTGTAAAATCAAAACCAATAAGTTTCAAGAATTTTTATTGCCTAAGTTAAATTAAAACCATCAACAAATAAACAACCATACAACAACAAATGTTATAGAAAAATATTATGGTATGAAATTTCAATATACTAAATTAATATTCAAGAATAAAACTACTATACTAATTTTAAGTGTACATATATAGTTGAAGAGATTTTAAAATAACCGTTGAAGTTAATTCCATACTATTCAAATTGTGTATCGTAGGTATATATATTTTAACACTGTTCAAATATTATGTGTATATGAATTTGTAATATTTGACTTTTTGAAAGAATATTATCTAAATTTGAAATCCTTAAAGAGTGCCCGAGGAGCGTTAACAAGACCCATATATAATCAACTGTCCAATAATGGCTTAGAGTTTTCCTCAAACAGTTCTCATTTTAGGAAAAGTTCGGTTGATTAAATATTTTAGAACAAACCTCTGAGGTTGAAATACCCCCAACGAAATGACTTTTTCTAGTTACACTATTAAAACATCCGGTTACATCCATTTTTTTTAATATTTTATCATAATACTGATATAGCTTATACTAATTTTACAAACCTTATATTTTTATCTTTATCTCTCAATGTTACCCTTCATCTCTCTCACAAAGACTCCTCTTCAAAAATAAATTCCCTCTCACAAAGATCCATTACCTTCGCAATCTCAACTTGGGATTCTGTCATCACCACAATTGCAACAACACATTTCTCCTTGACAACATGCCTCCCTGAAATCTACAATTCTTTTCATGTCCTTTTAAAGAACCATATGATTTGATTAATATGCACTTGATTTATGTGGTGGAATTGAATCTAATGGTGCACGTATTTTGGTGGTAAGCGTAAACCAATACGGTTTACATGATAAATGTATAGTAAGTACGTCGATTGGAGATTTTGATCAATAAATACGCTACGGGAAGGTGTAATTAGAAAAAATCCAACAAAATTGGTAGATCTCATCGCATGTATGTACCTTCAATATACTCACTACAAAACTCTATTCTTGGCCTCTGTTATTTTCGTAGAAACCATAAAATTTGTCATAAAATGCTTTGATACCAATTAGGGAAGAAGAGTTCCTATGATGTAGAAGAACATAGAGATAATTTCGAAAGTTACAAACAAAATCCTATGATGTAGAGCAACATAGAGATAATTTAGACTAGGAAGTTACAAAAACAAAACTGATATTACATAAGCTAAATGTGCAACTCAAACGAATATACTGTCCATCCAGCATAAATAGAAGAAGCTAAATCACAATATGTTCCACTTTCCCTCAATAGCATTGGTAATCCTTGTAATACAGTAAGCAGCACTTAAAGGGTAACCAGAAACTGAAATCAGAAAACACAATGAAGTAAGATACTCAAAATACTTTTTTTCCATTGTGCAAAAATACATTAAGATCATATTTGGATAATCAGCTTAATCAAGTGCTTATCATATAATTGTGTCTAAGTTCTTTCTATAGTAAAAGACAAAATAAAGTCAAATTATCTTCATACAAGTTATAGGTTGTTTTCATAAGCTATCTTGGAGAGCTTGAGGAAATAAGCTGAAAACAGCTTATGGGATGTCAAAAGCTGTTTTCACAAGTTCTTCCAAACAGTCTCACAAATGCTTATGACAATAGATAAACTCAAATTAGCCAATCCAAACAAGCTTCTTAGTTTTCGGACCAAATTTAAGGAAAAGTGAATACAAGGATAACATACCAGCTATATAATCATCTGTGTAATCTGTCTCAACCTTCCCATGTGCCATTGCTCCTACCTTAAATTAGATTATTCAAAAGTTAATCATCAACTGAGATAAATAGGTAAAGGAATTCGAAAATTGAGCTAGGGAGTACCACAAAGACAAGGTCCTGATTGCTTGGAATTGTTGACAAATAGTTGTTCATGTCTACCAGCTTCTCTGAACTAAAAGATAAACCTAACATTCAAAGGAAACAATTACTTATATTTTTTTAAGAGAAGAGAAACACAACAGTGTACAAAAAGGAAGAAACAAATTGAATACAAATCAGATCCAATTCCACTGTCTATCTAATCAAATGAAATAAACATGCGGCCTTCATGATATCAGTGTTGTCAAATAGCAGCGCTATAGCAAAGCGGAATTTGAACAATTCGCTATTGGTTTCCCACCAACTATTAGTGCAAGGTGTTGTTAAATAGTGGCTATAGTGCTGTTAATACTATAGCATTGTAGCATAATAGAATATGACCGAACTGTTATTTTCTGCGATCAACAATTGACAACACTGAATGGAGTCATTTTTTAAACCATTGGGCAACAACAATAACTAACCTGCTTTTCGAGAGTTGACGGGCAAATACTGGGTTACGGGGTTTTTGATCGTGCGGAGAAGTTTCTCACGTTTTCCAGCAGCAGTTATACTCAATTTCTGAAGCAGTTCCACTGCAAAACAACAATGTATAAAAGCAACAAATGACAGATTATTCATTTTCCTCTGGAAAAGAAAATCATGCAGGCACACACAAGATAGTAATCCTAAGTGTTAACACAGTCGAATAGCTAAAACTTACACATGACACCAGCGAACCGTTTGAATGTTCTTGGAATACGAACATAGGGCTTAACCTCTATAAGAACACCTTTTTCAGTCCTTATGTACACCATTTTCAACCTCCCAGCTTTATTTAGCGGGCTATCTAAAATAGATAGAAGTGCCTGAAAACAACATTTTATATCAAATGAGATTTAAAGTTGTTATGCTTAAATGTTTTTTATTCCTCAAAATATGATAATATTTGCTTTTGATCCCCCAAAACTTTGTCTCGTTTTTGTCCTTAATTTTTAGAAATGTATCAGTTTTGGTCCTGTAGCTAGGGGTGTGCAAAAATGTGGTCAACTGAATTGTATCCATAAACTGAACCAAATTGGACCAAAAATCAGAAGTGCCTCAAACAATATTCACGTATCCATGGTCTTTCAAGCCTTTAAAGTCATACACACTGCCTTGAACCAACAACCTAGAGTTTTAGCACCTCAACGAAAAATGGTGATAAATAGAAATAAATGAAAGTTGAATACAAATCAAGGAGTAAGTTGTGGCAATATACGAAAATTTGTTAAAAAGAATAAGAGAAGAAGAAATGCCCTTTTTACTATCCAACGACATGTCTCCATCAGACGGGGACAATGCCTTTAGTCGTCAGCCTCGGACACGGCCTCCCCCATCGTCGTGGCCTCTATATGGAAGCACCTCACACTTCCCTTTGGGTTGGTGGCCTCTCCTTCACTGGCACTGTCGCAGACACTTCACTCTCTCCCTTATTTTATCTTTCTTTTGTTCATTTTTTCTAAAACTCGTTGATGTCATCACACAGTTTTGTATCTCTAACTTTGTGTTCTCAATCTTTGGATTCAGAAACACATAACTCGCGCATTGAACCTTTAAATCAATTCGGTTTGAGAAGACCTGTTAGAGCATCTCCCACGCTGTTCTATGCTATGTTCTTGAGGCTATGAGAACTTGTTTTTATGTTCTATCCCATTGGAGTGGAATGACATGGAAGCCATGTTGGAGAACCGTTCTCCCTGAAGAACACGGGAGAACACTGTTTTCCGCAATAACTTGTCAGAAAAAGAAGAAAACAGGAGAGAGGGGAAGTGGGGTGGGGCTGCGGCTGGGGAAGGAAAACCGTGTGGGACCCACTTAGAATAAATTAAGAAAAAACATTATATTTTTGCATTAGAGTAAAACTACATGGCTGTTCTTGAATCCACATGTGGCAATGATGGACCGACCAAAATGTTTGAAGAACACAAATCTTGTTCTAACATTATATATGCTCTTAACGGTTTGGTTCAATTTTACCGAAGCGATGATTCAAGCTTTCACTATATTGTGGAGAAGCTGAGTGGTTTAATTCATCTAGATTTTCTATTCTAAAAAAATGCATGGGAAGAAAGCAAAAATCTGGTCATAGATTTATGTTTCACAATCAACATGAGACATGCCAGGACATACTTTGTCCTTTTAAAGCAAGCTAACCGGCACTGATAGTTGGCTAATTGTGAATGTAGCATTGGGACACATTTGTTTTACATCTTACTTCATTATTCATGGTTGGTCAGTTTGTTAAGATTTGATTGTGCTCCTCTTCACTGCCATTCATATGTAAAAAAAATTACTTGTACTATGCACTTTGGACCCTGACATTGACTTGGTCAGTAGCTATCTAGAATTAAAGATTGCTAAAAAGCCCTTTGAGAGAGATGCCAGCAATAGTATACACAGAGCTGAGTTGAGAACAATAGATCAGAAAAATAGGCGCAAGACACAATTAGAGTATAATTAGACTGACAGAGTCTTAAATTTTCAGTCAATGCTAAATCAATCCTACAAAACTGTCTTGTAATATGAGAGATGTCTCCTACTTATAACAGTTTCAGGCCATATCCCATCCAATGTGGGACCCTAAGCACACCCTCAATTCTGTATATCTAGAGCGTGATCCGAGTGGCCTAATAGCAAGCCCAACGAATCTTGGATAGCCTATGATACTATCTTAAAATTTGGATTATGCCTTAACCAACCCAACAAAGTCAGCTTGTAGGTTGGGGAATGTGTTCCACATATAAACACATTTTTGGGTCATATCTCATCTAATATTAATCTCTCAACATAAGAGTTAGCTACAGAATCAAAGTTGACAAGTTTTCATAACCGAGTCAAAAACTTGGTGGTCCAAAAGCAAAAAAAAAAAAATTGTATTTCGACGACTTAAAACATATTTAAGCCCAATAATTACTACAAATATTCAAGACCAACATTGTACATTCTTTGAGGGAGAGAGGAGCCCTTCCAATCAGGCCATGGAAGGCTGTGGAACAAGACAATACATTAAAGCTTTGAGGAAGAGCGCTTAATTACTGTGGCTTAGCTTAGCTAAATGTGAGGTTCTACAAATATCCTAATAGAATCAGATTTCAAGGTTATGGTTAATCTTATTAAGCATGATTGTTCTTCTAATAACCTAAACAATAATTTGATTCGCAGTATTTGTTGGTTAATGCAGTTGAATGGAGCTTGCAGTATTTATCATATTTAGCGTGAAGCAAACCAAGTAGATTCGTTAGCAACGTTATATTTATCTTTAGTGTTTTCCCGATTCAAGCGGGGTCTGTTCTCCTGGTGGTATCTAGCAGCATAAACATCAAACTAGGTAACAGAAAGTAGTGAGAATACAATTGATAAAAACAGTTTGGAACCAACCTGATGACAAATGTCAGGTCTGTAATCACCAGGATTCTTGCTATGTTTGCGGAGGAAATTGGCATGCTCATCAGAGTTCAACAGCTGATATGTCTGTAGACACAGTTCAAAATCATTATTACTCGCAATACCAAAGCATCACAACATCTTTGCTAGTAAAAAACAATATTAATACAAGTGTTAACTTTTGATACATTATCATTGTAAAATTTTATCCCATTAAAAAATCATATATGTAACTTTAGAAGTAATTAAGAGTAGAGTCAAATGTTTCTAATAATTAACTGACATTATAAAAACATTTAGAGACTATGTGAATGAAGGCCTTGTTTGGATAACCGTTTAATCAAGCGGTTATAGCATAGACGATTATCATATAAGTGTGTACATAACAGAATTTTACACCTCTCATAAACGATTATCATATAAGTGTGTGCGTAGCAGAATATTACACCTCTACTTTCTGTGTGTGTACGTAACAGAATATTATACACCTCTACTTTCTGTGAAATCAATCTTGCCTGAGATCTTTGATAGTTAAAAACAATAATTAAATAAGTGCATAGTTTTGATGCATTATCAGCCAAAAATTTACCCTGGAAACAAATCACAATCAATTATTTATGTGATTTTAGAAGTAATTTGATTAAAATCCAATGGTTTTGATGATTTAACGATAACAATCGGTTGAAATTATAAAAAAAATAAAATTACAGAGACTATATGAATAACCTGTTTCTAATACAAAAGAAAGAAAGAAAAAAAAATCAAACTGTTTTCATTTTAGCTATCCTCCAGGGCTCATAAGAATAAGTTGAAAAACAACTTATAGAGATGTCATAAGCCTTTTCATAAGTTCTCCCAGATAAGCCATGTTAAGATGAACAACTTACTTTGCAGCTTATATAACATAAGCGCAGATGAATAAGCTAGTTACGTAAAACAAGATAAAACAAAGTCAAATCGATTAGAGTCTGTAGGTTGTTTTCACAAACTATCGTGTAAAATCTTTTAGAAATAAGCTGAAAACAACTTCTGTACGTATCATAAGCTCATAAGCTGCTTTTAAAAATTCTCTCAAACAAGGTCACAACTCACGCGTGTTTATACCAGTACATAAACTCAAATAAGATAAGCTGAAAACAAGTTATAGACATGTAACAAGCCCTTTTCATAACCTTTCTCAGATAAGTCCTGTTTGAGTAAAAAAACTTACTTTGCAACTTATATAACACAAACACTTATCATATAAACAAATCGTAAATCAATTTAACAAAATAAAAACCAAAGTACCTTGCCAACTTTAGCGACTTCTAAAGAAGCTTTTTCGAGAATGAAAATAACACCTTGTTTATCGCTATTCTTTTCATTCAAAGGAGTAATTGGAATACCAGGAAGTTCAGATTCCTCTGTTGTTGTTGCTATTGGCTCACTTTGTTCCTCGTTCTGACGATTTGGTTTCTTCGGTGTTGGTTGAATTTGTTGTTCTTCTTCTTGTTCATGGTCGTGCTTTGTGGCTGCGTCTTTGTTCTTTCGCTTTTTCCCCTTTACAGTGTAAGCTCTCGTCATTTCTCACAATACGGCTCCGATAATCTCTTGTGATTATTTTTCAGGGGTTTTGATAAAATTAAATTAGGTCATCAAATTTGACACTAAAGAATTTTTTTTAAAGGAAAAATTGACAGCTTTTTTAAATAATTAAATTGAATATACTGATTTCCTCTAAAAAAAAACAAATTTGAATATATTGATTTGTATCAAGAATTATTTATTTATTTATTTATTTTAAACAAGGATGCCTATAGCATTTCACTATTAATAAAATGTTCAATACAACGAGGTACATGATAATAAATCTTAGGCCTAACTGATAATGTGACAACCCCCGCTAAGGTGTGAGCTACCTCATTTGTTTGTTGCCTACTAAACTCGACCTTAGAGTTTGTAAAGTGTGTGGTAAACAACCGTCGGCATGCCGTAAGGATATAACCAGTTTCTGTGACATCCACGGTAACCTTTGAGTTGGAGCAAAAATCAACATGGTCAAAGGACATGTCACTCAACCATTCCAAGGCATGATATAGAGCTAGAGCTTCTCCCATGGAGATTGAACACAGTGAGGAAATAGGAATCACTTTAGCTAAGACAAACGTACCTTCGTCATCTCTTATGCAAATGCCAACCCCCGTGATGTTCCGCTGATCCGAAAACGCGGCGTCCACGTTACATTTTACTCTACCATGAGAAGGGGACTGCCATTGGACCTGATTGTGCACTGAGCTTTCTGCAATAACAGGAGCATTCTGATGTCTTTGCCCCGGACATGATGTGATGTGCGAATCATAATTGGTGATGCTGCCATAAGTAAAATGCAAACTGCTAGTGTTTACATGACAATTGTTTGCTATCTTCCAACATTCTAATAGCACGATCCACAACCTGAGCATCCGTTTCTAAAGCGTCATCCCAAAGCTTAAGGTTCCCGTGTTTCAAAAGACTCCAAATATTTGCAACAAAACGTTGTTTGCTATCAGAAGGCAAATTATGCAGCAGCTGAAACATGAACTCTGCTGCTGTCACAGTGTGCTGAAGCGCTTGCTGAATCACCTGCCAAAGGCCGCTACGCTGCCAAACCTGCACTGCAAATGGACAGTTAAAAAACACATGATGCAGATCTTCAGAACCAGCCTCACACGAAACACAATTCAACGGACAATGCACCCCTTTATCTTGGAGTCTAACGCGCGTAGGAAGACAACCGCGACAAATACGCCAGATTAAATTCTTAATTTTCGGAGGGCATTTCAAGCTCCAAATATCAGACCACTTGCCCGGTCTTCGAAGATGGGACGTGTCAACTATGTCCTCAACACAAATCCGATATGCACTCTTAATTGAATACACCCCATTCTTTTCTGCCTTCCATACTAATTTATCTTCTGTAACTTGCGCTACAGGAGGTGTGCGAACAATAGACACTGCAATATCCGGGCTGAATACTTGTTGTATCACATCATAATTCCAAGTCTTCGAACTGTGATCAATTAAGCTACTAACAGAGAAACCGCTAACAAAGTGAGCGCCCACAATATTGTCTTCAATTCTGTCCCCATTCACCAACCAAGGTTCATTAAGTATAGGTATTGATTCTCCATTTCCTATACACCACCGAGCCCCACCACGCACAATAAATCTAGCTTTCAAGATACTTCTCCAAACATAACTCGGGTTATGTCCCAAATTTGCATTCAGGTAATTATTGTTGGGAAAATATCTAGCTTTGAAGATACGAGACACCAAAGAGTTTGGTTCAAACATGAATTTCCAACCTTGTTTTCCAATCATAGCCAAATTGAATGCAGTTAAGTCCTTAAAGCCCATTCCTCCGTGCGTCTTGTGCATAGAAAGCTTCTCCTAGGACAACCAATGTATACCTCGATTCGTAGCACCTCTGGTCCCCCACCAGAAAGAATTCATCATTTTCTCTATGGTAGATATTAATGATGTAGGTAGCAGAAAAATGCTCATCACGTACGATGGGATAGCTTGCAACACAAATTTAATCATCACCTCTCGCCCTTCTTTTGAGAGACACTTGCTACTCCACGAATTGATTTTTTGCCAGACACAGTCTTTGATATAAGAAAAGACAGAATTACGATCTCTTCCCACCATCGACGGGAGGCCAAGATATTTACCTGTGCCCAACATGGCTTGAACACCCACAATAGACGTAATCTCATTCCTCAGATCCTCAAGCACATTTCGACTGTAAAAGATTTCGGACTTAGGGAGACTTATGGCTTGCCCCGACGCTGCTTCATACATAGTGAGAATATCTTTCATAATGCAGTCTTGGCGCGTCTCCGCTTTGCAAAACAAGAAACAATCATCCGCAAAAAGGAGGTGAGTAACCTGCGGAGCACCTCTACAAACAGAAGTACCTCTGAGCTCTCCTTGTGCTTCAGCTCGCTTAATAAGGCACGAAAGCCCTTCTGCACACATAATAAAAAGATAAGGGGAAAGGGGGTCCCCTTGTCTCAATCCTCGCCCCGGTATAATAGGACCCCCCCGGTATAATAGGCATGAGAGTATGTTGTAATATGGTTTTGAGAATAATCAATAATTTGACAGTTAAGAGAAGAGTTCCAATAAAAAGCTAAACCACCACTTCTACCAACACGATCAACAGAAAAGCAATTAGAAAAACCAAGCACATAACGAAATTCCTCGATTTTATTTCGATAGACTAATGTCTCACTTAAGAAGAGGATAGCCGGCTTATAGAACCGAATTAGGTACTTTAAATTAGGAATTGCACTCGGGCTACCTAAGCCCCGACAATTCCAGCTAATCACACTCATTTTCCTCTGCTAACCTGATTATCAGGTCCCGACATTACATCATGATCACAGGATTATTGATAACATTACCCATACGGGAGGCTATAGATAGGAACCTAGAAAATCATCTAGATCTTCTAAAAGAAGCCAGATGAACATAAACACTCACAAGGATTCAGAATTCCGGCCACAAATTGAATGAACACAGCAGCCCAAGCTTAGTGGAGAAGAAACCCTATACCTAGGAGAGAACACTCAATCGTACATTCGTACCATTAACTTGTCATTTTGTAAATTTTCTAAAAGAATGCTTGATATTAAGTTATTAGTTCTTCTAGAACTATATCTCAAATCTTTATAAACAATGATAACAAAAACAATATTCATTCTTTGAGTAATCATTCAGGGATGCATTAATATCACAAGAAAAAAATAGTAGTTTTTCAAGAACTATATCATAAAATATCTTCATTGTTTGAGCAATTTTTCAATGTTAAACTTTAGTTCTTCTTCTGTTTACACATAGGAAGTATACTCACGGGTATGATGCAATGATCAGTACATCAAATGATGTCAAATGATTTGATTATGCTCATAAAATAAAGAAACAGTTACAAGTATAAGTATAGCACATGAACAATTATGGATATTTTAACATGCTACTCATGATGGTAATAGCTCCTAATGTGTAAAAACTCCAACATGAAAAGAAACATATTTCATATTTAGATACAATTATCGATCATTAGAATAACATCTAATGTAATATTTTTCTCTAAATTAATTTCAGAAGATAAAACACCACAATTTAGAAAGTAGCACTAATATCCATATCCAAGAAGACAAAAAGTGTTGCTCATAATCTAATTCAATTCAAAATTGATAAATAAACAATAGGTGATAAGAAGCCAAGAAAACAATATTTTCATGAACTTAATTAAAACAAATAACAACAAGAGATGGTTGGGAGGGACTTACAGTGACTATATGCAAAGCAAACATAAGTCTATACCATGTACATCCAATAGTAAAATTTCAGTGATAAGTTTTTTGGTAAGTTCTTGTTTTGCTTATCTGAATTCGCCATCATTTTTCATTGTAATGAATGCAAATTTTTATGCTTGTGTCTCTTTGTGACCGATAATACACAATATATCTAATATAATCAAACAAAGCTAAAAACAAAAACAATGAGAAAGAAAATGACAGGATAATCATGTTGATCGTGAATAGATTAGTGAGAAAAAAAATGACGAGAAGAATAAAATTTCTAGCAATATAATTTCCAAGGTAATTAAACCATATTTTGATACAATATTTCTTTACTATTAAATTTTAGTTGTTCAAGAACTATATATACCTCAAACCTTCATAAACCATGATAAAATTTGATTGTTTGCAATCCTTCAGGGATATTTTTTTTAATTCTTCAGGAATTATAGCACTCATGATCTTCATAATGATCAAGAACAATTCTTTCTTGTTTGTAATCCTTCAAGAATGCTTCAATGCTAATTCTTTCAAAATTTGACGAGAATAAACAAATAAAGATAAGATAATCATACAAAACTAATAATTTTTTCCTTTTCAACAAAATTTATGTGTAAAATCAAAACCAATAAGTTTCATGAATTTTTATTGCCTAAGTTAAATTAAAACCATCAACAAATAAACAACCATACAACAACAAATGTTATAGAAAAATAAATTTCAATATACTAAATCAATATTCAAGAATAAAACTACTATACTCATTTTAAGTGTACATATATAGTTGAAGAGATTCTAAATTAACCGTTGAAGTTAGTTCCACACTTCAAATTGTGTATCGTAGGTATATATATTTTAACACCTTTTATTAAACATATAAAATATGGAATTAATTTTAGGGAAGAATAGTATTATGTACTATGAATAGCAGTTATATGTTTCGGTGTGAATCCTGGGAACACAGTCCTCGAAAAAGGTAACTATCATCCACTAAAACCAAATATAATTTGTTGAGCAACAACAAATTATCGTAAAAAGAAGAAAGAAACAATCTTATCATAGAGATTCGTGTTGATAACGTGTTATGAAATTAATCAAAAATAATGCAAGATATTGTACAACATAGAAGAGTAGAGAGAAATGGATAAAGAGAGAACAAGAGAATATATTGTATTGCTTCTCAAGTGTGTTCTTTATATTGAGATATAAGTCTTATTTATAGGACACAAATGTGGTAAGTTACAAGTACATGAAGAGCCATAAAACTAAAACTAAGTGTCATTAACAATGAATATAGGCATTCATTCTTAGGAGTTAAGGAACATAGAAAGCCTTGTGAAATATGGACATCCACATCATATTAATATTGTTCATAACATTGCATAAGTAATGCTATCGTATTTAGATTATTTGGATCGACTTGTTAACTCATATTTTGTTGTATTTATAAAATTACCATAAACTTGTAAATTTTAAATATTAATATACATTCACGAATTGTAAATTAATTTTTATTCATAAGTTCAAAATTGTGCTGCTTAAAATAGATGATTGCCTTAAGGTCATGATTTTTTTTCTTCCAAAAAGCAAATAATATATTTATTTTTTTGAAAAAACAAATAAATTTTCAATATAAAGAAACACCCACAAAGCACAAGATATACATTGCGGGTACAACAAGCTAAATATGAAGTTAGATTCCAACATTGCCTTGATTTAACAAAAAAAATTGATATCAACGTATGACTTTGCAATAAAATAAAAGAAATTCAATGGATGAACTACTCACTAAACAACTACTAATAAACAAGTCTCAAGTATAGTACTTAGTCAGAAATTACAGTTATTGTCTATATTTTGCTTCAAAATTACGGTTGCTTGCAAAAATTGATTTTCATTATCTTTCCAATTAAAACTAGTTTTATTTTAGCATTCAAACAAAATTAGTTTTTCTAACACCACTTTCGATATATCATTTTTAAAATAAAAACCAGTTTCATTAAAATCAATTATTTCAAAGTCAATTTATTTTAAAAAATATTAATTTTTATTTGCTATGTCATGAAATTTTTATCAACTAACATTTGTTTAGAAAATTGTTATCGTTATACAACATGAAAGGTAATGATAAATATGCGTATGCATTACTACTATTGTACAATTTGAATCTATCATATCATTATTTAGTATAAGCTTTTTTTCAAGGAATTAATTGGTATAAGTTGTCTATGCAATGCATTAGTATAACACCATCTCCATTTCCAATACAACACTCCGAAATCTGTTTTTTCAAGAATAACAAAATTCGTACGCGTAATGGTCATCAACTTACTAAAATAATATCAAACTTCTCTTGGCACCTCGAAGATAATGCACACTGAAAGTTATCTGATATTAACCGGTATAAGCTGCCAATGGTGTATTAGCATATCCTCCAACACAATCAATCACTGGATATTGCAAAGTTACTTCTCTCTCAGGATAACATAACTGGATCCATTGGTTTTCTGTATCTTAGAGATTCTCTTCAGGATATTAGCAAAAGCTTCCTTATCCTGCACATAACAAACAAGCACGTGAAATGTTCAGCCATGTTTTAAAAAATAAACTGATGAGAGTTCCTGGTCAATGTTCTGACCAATTACTATCCATCCAACCAGATAACATGAAAAAAGAGCAAGTAAATAGTTATGCAGTTTACAAACAAGAGAAGACAGTTATACTAGCTGGGAAGTGGGAACAAGTCTCGCATCCCGCTAGAAAAGGGGAGGAAGCATATGTTCCACCCTTATTTTAAACTTAATGCTGCAACTAATACTATTTGATTTTGAGCAAATCAACTGTGGGCTTTTTCTCCCTTATCTTAAACTATTTAGTTTTTCTGTTATTCCATCAAATGGGCTTATATTAGGTCAGAGACTGAAATTTTAACCAAAAGTTCTAAATTTTAGATGTTAGAACAGTTCACTGATTTTGATCAACTCATTCTGGTTCAACAAGGAAAATATGTTTTCCTTTTTCTGGACAGTTATTTATATCAGCAAATTGGTCTAGTCGGGTATTTGAAATTGGCTACAAATCATGAGTGAAATTATTTTTAAATGTTGTATATTAATACATGACTGCCTCGGGCTAAGAAAAGGTGTCATAAGGATTCGCACGTTTATACTTCATATATCCAATCATCCATCCAAAACAAAGGAACTCTCTCTTTAATTTGTGTGAAATGACATAATATGAAAATTACTATGGGGTGGAGGAACCATATCTAAATTTTGACCAAATGTTGATCAAGAATTAGCCTTGGGCTTCTGGGAGGAGGGAGCAAGAAAAGAAGGATTGGATGGACTGTGTAAAGATAGTGAAATTTAGAATGGCTAAGCAAACATATTCAGTTTAAACAAGGATAAAGAAAAATTAGAACATACCTCTTTACATCTTAATCTTGCCCTAAATTTAGCTACAAGCTCCTGTGTGGTTAATGGAGTCCTCTGCATTAGAACAGCCTTAATTTCTTCCTCGGTTACAGGTCCAGAAGCTGCATTAGAAGACCCAGCGTTTGATGACGGTGGTGGTGTACCTTTTGAAGGTGCATTACTTTTGGACGAAGATCCATTGACATCTTTTGCAGAAGATTTTGGTTCCTGATTCTATAAAATAATGAAGAATTTTAACAACAGCAATAGGAAAACGCTCTGAAAATTAAGTTATTTGTAAAATAAAAAGTTCTCCGACAAGTTTTTTCATAATATATTGTATGATGTGTTGGAATATATTAAATATCTCATAATATTTTTAATTTTATATTAGAGTATCTTAGTTTATCTTTTAGAATCATACTATACAGGATGTTACAATATTTAGTTGTCCAAACCATTTCAAAAAACAGTTTCCCAACAAACTTGCTTCGCCTTTGGTTTTAAAAATATCTGGTTTCCAAGGGTCCATTTACTTTGTGAAAACATTTTCTGTTATCATTTCCTAAAATTTGTGTTAGTTTTACTTATTAACAATGAGAGAAGAGATTTCTAAAGTGAGTCATTGTGACAGAAAGAAGATCAAGTGCTAGCTAGGAATGATGTGTTTCAGGAAATAATGGACATAGTTCTTTTGCATTTTCATTGTTTCCAGAAATGTAAGACAATTGTTCACTTCAAGAGTCTCTTTTTCTTTATTACCAAGCAAGAATAACACAAATTTTAGGAAACGAAGATAAAAAATATTTTCACAAAGAAAATGTACCTTAAATAAGCTACAGTCCAACTTAATTGTTCAATTCTGTATTTTACAATGTTCTCGTAACAGCTAACGTTAATGAAAAGGTAAACCAAAGCAACAATTATAATAAAAGGAGCCCTCATTATTAAGCTAGCCAACAAAAGGCAATGACTTACATTTTCTGTCTTCACCTTCTTTGGTGGTACACTAACAGAAGGCTTTGCTTCCTCGTTTGCTTTTCTTTTCGCCTTTGAAGACTTTGAAGTAGGTGTTCCACGAGCAGGTCCTGTTGCTGTAGGTTTTGAAGGACTGTTGTCAACAGGTTCTTCCTTAGGTTCCTTCTGCTTAGTAGCAGTCACAGCAGGAACACCATCTTCGTCATCAATCTAGACAAATAAAATTGATCCACTGATTAATGAGATATGCTGAAATCTAGTCCAAGCCATGGGCAAGGATTTAAAAATGGCAGTAAAGTTGGAACTAATCAGCCACTTCCTCAATAGAGAAGTTACAGAAAATGTAAAGCTATCTGTAGCACACCATAAAGGGAGTGTAATTTGCACTGAGCTATGCTTATCTTTCATCTTATAAGTGGAGCAAAGAACAATAAAAATTGTAGTAAATCGAAAGTTGGTAAAAGGAAAGGGAGAAGTGAAAAGAAAAAGAAGGAATAAAACCCATACATCGTCGTCATCGTCGTCGTCGTCGTCCTCAGATTCACTTAGACCACCAGCTCGCCCAAGCAGCTTCTTCAGCTCTTTCCCAGATTTACTCAGGCCTCCCCCTTCTTCATTATCTTCATCCTCCTCCTCCTCATCATCATCCTGCAATTATGATTAAAAGAGTTACTTAACAAGGAGTGCTTGAATCAACAACACCAAAGAAACCAAATATGGAATTGTCCTCATCCACTCCATGTTATATTAGATATGTATAAGTCCCCAAAGATATAAATATAAAGTATGCCTGCCATCAGTCCCTAGTTAGGTTCCTAAAACTGGATCAAAATGTAACCCAACTCACATACAAACAAGAGTAACTGACAGGAGTTTGCTCCTATCTAGCAAGGGAATGTATTTTATAGATGAAAGAAGGGAAATAACAGAAGAAAAAGAGCATGATGCATTGTGTGTATCCCCTTATAAAACAGATGGACAAAACCATTTTTTGTTAGGTCAAGGTATAACCCACAAACAAAGATTACACGAGACTTCTTAGTTCAGAACACATTTTCTCTCTCCTGAAATTTTCTCCTCTATTTTCTGTCTAGAGTTGAGCATACAAAAATAAACCTGTAGACTTTGTATTTGTATTTGGGAAACCCATCAATATAGGCACCCATAAGTGATTGCCTAGTCCTCAAGGTAGAAATCATGAGACTGCCCTAGAAAGGTACATTTAACCTACTAAAAACATCTATCATTGTATCTAAACACAACTTACTTGTGGCTTGTAAAAAGTGAATTCAAGATTAGATTAATGAATAAGAACTAATTGATAGCAGGAATGGATAAAGCTAATATGAAAAATGAAAATGAAGTAGAAGGAGGAAGAAAATGGAGGTAGGAAGAAAAAAAACAAAAAAAAAGGGTGACTTGTAGGTGTTATTGTAAAGAGGGATGAACATGGGCAAAGTGTTGTTTCTTTTATTTCTTTTTTGAAAAACGGCTCAACCCAGCATCTTAGATTCTTAGTTAACTCACTGATTAAGTGAGACAAGCTACGTTAACTTGGATTTTTAGTGAATTATAATTTTTCACCCACCAACCCCACTAAGTGGAACAAGGATTGGTGGTTGTTGTTGTATAATTTTAACAAGCCAACCCACCAATGAACGTGATTGACTTTGCATATGATACAAAACATATATGGGAAATGCTAACGGAGCACTCTTTAAGGACCTTAAATAGCAAGTTTTATAAAAATTTGTGTATTCAATGCATTGGAAATTGAAGTGTTTGACTTTTTTAAAGAATACTTTCTTAATTTGGAATCCTTAAAGAGTGCCCTAGAGGCACTCGTTATCCAACAAATATATACAAGTTGAACATAAAAGGAAAAAAATATCAGGGATTGAGAGAGATCACAGCTGTGAATCTCCTCTATCTAAGGAAACTAACTGTATCAAGAAATAAGAATGAAAATAATAAATAGTAAGAGAAAATATAAAAAGTTATCAATATAATCAACCAGATCAAATAAATCCATCTAGAGAGTGACGGGATTCTTAGAAATTGTGATTGGGCCTAACACAACCCCACATAACCGGCTTGAGGATTACCCCCACTTATAAACACATCGTTAGGCCATCTTTTATCCGATTTGCAACTCTTTAACAGGGATAAAATGCTTTAGCTACTTTATTGGACAACAATTTTCACAACAACGACAAAACCAACCATGCCATGTAATCGGTATTAAGGTCCAATGATAGACCATTTACCTCAAATCTCAGTCATTACCTCTATGGTTTGGCCTATAGTTTCCATCGTCTCTCTTTTTACCTCTAACAATTTAATTACCTTTCATTTAGTTAAATCCTTCTTATGAAGGATAAAAGTCCATAAATAAATACATATTTAATATATAATCAATTGTAGAATTAGCCATGACATAGAGAGGGCAATATATAACTGACGTATCTCAAGTAAAAGAATTTGTGGACTGAAAACTAACCTGTTTGATCTCAGGAGGAGCGGGAACTTCGGGAGCCAAATCTTCCCTTTCCTCGGGATCATTACCAACAGCTTCATCATCATCAGTGAAAATCTCTTCATGCTCCCAATCATCACCTGTAACAGATGTACAAGTACAACTATACTCAGAAAGAATAAGCACAAACTCATTAAAGTGTTTTGAAAGATTTCAATTCATGCCGAGTCAACTTTCAAGAACCAATCAATTTGATTTCTTTATTACTCTCTGCGCTATCCTCCTCTAGGTGAATAGATCCACAGCACAAACTCATTAAAGTGTTTTGTAATTTATGACATAATGTATACTGTAAAATAATTGTTCGCTACATAAAACTAACTAGAAGTAAATTGATAACCTTCAACATGGATTCATAAAAAAAATATAAAACAAACAAGGCAAAAGATACTCACCCTTTTCAACATCATAATCATCCTCATCATGGTCCCCTCCCCTTGGACCTTCTTCATCATCGTCAAAGGTATTTTTTTTATTCGGTCTTTTCTTCCTATCTACTTCCTCGTCTTCATCTTCCTCTCCTTTATCAGAGGAAGGACCTTCATCTTCATCATCACCAGTCTTTTTACGGCCTCTCCCACCACCTGCATTGCTCTCCTTGTCATCTAACTTCCCATGTTCACCAAATGCAGCTGGCCCATTATTTGCTGCTTTCATCATCCATCTTTGATACCCATCAGCAGTTTTTTTCCTATTTTTCATCTTCTCTTCTGCTTCCTCTAAAGTCAATTGCTTATATTGCGCGACCTTGTTAAAGTTGTACCTAAAAAAAGGCATGACAAACTTCGCATCATCCTACTGTCTTTGAGCAGTAACAAACACAGATAACAAGATAAAAAGCAGCCACAAACACAATCCTTAACAAACATACCAGGAACCAGCAGGAATGGCAACAAACTCCTTCTTTTCCTTCATTAGCAGGTAATACGTAGCTGATTGTGAACCTTCAAGATGACCCTGAAACTGGGACTGACCTGTTTCATCCTCCAAGAGCCAAGGCCTGTTCTTGTATTTCTCCTATGTAATGCAACACCAAATCACACATGAACAAAAAAGAAAAGAAAAAAATGACCTATTAGTATTACAACCCAGAGGCAATTATTCACTTTCTTCATGACAAACACATAATCATATTTTCATGTCCACAACAATCATCAATTAAACAACTCAATATTTTGACCCAACATTACCATGACATGATGGCTTTGGTATTCATCATACTATTAATAAAATACAATTCGCTTAAATGCAATTCTTTTGTTTATATATAGGAATTAATGAACCCCCCATAAAAGCCAGTTTTCTCGCACTCGGGCTGAAAACATGTTCGATATGCTAGTTGGTGTAATAAAGAAATAGCAAACTACCAAATTTGCCTTTGACTTTGCAAGGCACTCTCAAATAATATAAGTAAAATTTGACAGAGTCAGGGACCTCTTTGAAATTTAATGCTTACTCTAAAAAATACATCAAGTATACATGGTGTTTTTAGGCAGTTATTCTCTCTTTAGCACCGTTACTTCTGATCGAAGACATGTCTTCCGGTGTATGACACCGACACATGTGATTACATTGAATTTTGTTATTTTCTTAAATTACTACCAATGTCGACGTGCCAGTGTGTCCGGTGTCGTGTATGTGCTTCATAAGTTCTTCTAAATATAATTCATGAAAGCCACAAAGACAAAGCAATAATCCAAGAACAAATTAGAATACCCTTGTAGCATCAGTAACTTGACGACCCTTCAATCCATCTTTCTGCAAAGACCATTTATTCTCAGCACTTTTCCTCTTTGAAAAATCAGGCAACCCAGTCATAAACCTTCCAATAAAATAATTCTTATCATTCGCCGAACTAGCACGAACATTGTACTCCTGTAACACAAAAAATCATCATAAGAATTGCACAGTTTCAAAAACCTAATTTCGAAAAATTAAATAAACCTAATCGTACTCGAATCAAACGAGTGAGCAACGCGCCACAAGTGGAGCATTTAGAGCGATTTTCCGCCATGGTTTTGCCACAGGGGGCGCAAATAGTCAAGTGCTTGCAATTGCTTCCGTAGAGACCGGTGGTTTCACCGCATCCGCTACAACTGGATTTCAATTGAAGATCCATTATCGTTGTTGTTGAATCTTTTCGGCGGAGATTGAGATTTATGATCCAATTAACGAAGGAATTATCGTTCTAGGGTTTCGTGAATGGGATTTCGCTCAGTTCATGGTTTTGGTCTTTGGGATTCGTTTGCTCAGTTTCTGAGGGTAAGAACTCCTACACAATGTTCAATTTCGTTACTTTCTCAAACTCTCACATAAATAAATGGAAAGTGTTTTTGGTTACAATAATTAAGGTTTCACTTTCACCACATTTTCTTATCTTTAATTTTCGGTTGTATGCTTTCTTTTTGTTAAAAATAAAAGATATTTATTAATTTAAATTGATAGTATTTGTATATAGCACATTTTTTATTTTTTTATAAAGTATATTGATATTACACAAAAAAAAATTATGTGGAACCAACTGATTTTTTATGGTACAGCGTAGATTTAAAATTGTTATCAACAAAAATGATAAATATATGATCAACTCATATCATTTAGATTAATAACATAAACAACAAAATATATAAGTCAATATATACGTAAACAACGGTCTGAAATACTCGTGACTCGAAACTAATTTTTTATGTGATTCTTTATCTTGTTATATGTAAAGCAAGACCGTTCTAAACATTAATTGATTTTTTTTTGGTCAAATTTAATTGATTTTTAATAAATAATTTAAATTCAATTATCAAGTTGATAAAATTATAAATACTATAGTTTAAATAAAGGCTAAATCGCATTTTTGATCCCTTAACTATTTAGGTAGTATCGCTTTGGTCCCTTAATTAAAATTAGATTTATTTTGGTCCCTTAACTTCTCTTTGTTACACATTTTGGTCCTTTCCGTTAGTTTTAATTCAAAAACGTTAGGTTTTCTTCATCTTCTTCTCCTCTTTTTCATCTTTATATCATCCCCATCAACCTTCAACAACAAGAATCTGAGAATAATTCCAGAAGAAAACTTAATGTTTTTGAATTAAAACTAACGGAAAAGACCAAAATGTGTAACGAAGAGAAATTAAGAGACCAAAATAAATCGAATTTTAATTAAGGGACGAAAACGATACTATCTAAACAGTTAAGGGACCAAAAATGCATTTAGCCTTAAATAAAGGGTAAAAATGGAGAAAAATTTACTAAACCAAAATTATGTATCTCATTTATATATAGGTATAGAGATTCAATATGAGATGTATTTTTTTTTTTTTTGTCAAATACACATGCGATCCTTTAAGTTAGATGTTTATACCAAGTTAGTCAATTTAAGTTTTTTTGTTACAAATTGGTTCTGTAAGTCATAAAATTTATGCACTACTTTCCTCAAACCCAGTTAAAAAGTGTTTATGTGGAAGTTTAATGTTAAGTTGGTATGTCCAAACTCACCACTCTCAAGACTATGGCTTATATGTGTTATTCATTCTTGATTTGAAAAAATAATTGATCAATTTATTAATTTGTAATATTGTCTATGAAATATTTATTTGTAAAATTATGCTTAAATTAAAAAAAAAAATCATGTTTTATGTCATAAGCACTTTTGAACCTACTACATCAATGTTAAATACTTCATCCGATCTCAAATATAAGAAAAGATTCTTTTTTTAGGTTCATTGAATAATTAATGGATCTGCTTTACAATGTAGACCAGATACATTAACTACTCAATAAACCTAAAAAATGAATATTTTCTTATATTTGAGACCGGAGGGAGTGGTTCATAAATACTTTTTAATAAACTTAAAATAGGTAACAATGTAAATATTATAGGGAAATGTTAAGCAGTGCCTCGGGGGCACTGGTTAAGGACCTTAAAAAGTAACTTTTTATGAAAGTTTGTGCAATTTACGTTGAAAATTGAAAACTTTGACATTTTAAAAGAATAATTACTTAATTTAGCATCCTTAAAGGATGCTCCGAAGACACTCGTTAACAAGATCCAATTTATAACCAAGGATCAATCGTTAAACAAAAAAAAACTTAAAAATTACTTGTTATAAATATTTAACTTAAAAACAACGGGAGATGTTTGTCCTTTTATTTATTTTTATTTTTTTAACTTTTTTTATCTAAATCAATTTTTCGAACCGATTTTATATTCAGCCCGTTTTTTTATTCAATGAATTGTTTCTAAAATCAATTTTTCCGATTACTTAGTTCAAAGATGACTTTAAGTGTAAAATCGAAATTGTAAAAATTGATATCTATTGTATCAAATTCGACAATTTAACAAGTACTACTAATTATGTCAAACTACTCAATAAAAAACCAGCGTGCATACCCATGCAACGCACCGAAAAATCTATTTTAAAAATGCTATTAACACGAAACACCGGTAAATATTTGTTTAAAAAATTCTAAAAAATATTGATATAAAAAATAATATAAAAAAGTGTTTGATATTTGAAAGTATAGTATACTTCTCATAATAAATTATATTATATTCTATAATTTAAATATTCATACTGACTTAAAAAAAATAACATACTACAAAGATCATCAATAACACGTACGGCAGTTTTGATTTCTTTTAAAAAAGAAATACAATTTTGTTTATTTTGTGTATCATGTTTTTTTTTTTAACAAGTTAAAATGAGATATATTAACAAAAGTTTTGTACCTATAGCACAAGAAGTGCCAAAGGAACCAAAACAAAGTTACAACAAAGTTCCGATCATGTTTATCTATGCATTGGATTTATATTTGTCTATCCTAATTCATAATAATTTATAATAATTAATACGATGTAAGAATGCTTAGAAAGTTTTGTAAAAAACAAAATGTTTAGAAAGAAACAGCCTTGTAGTAGTATCGAAGCAAAAACGCTACCTAGCCAAATTATGTAGCCAGTAAAAGTGTAACCCCTCCATAAAAGACAAAGACTATTGTTGCATTTAAGTTAAAGATCATCGGTTGTTGGATCATCTATGTTTGCATTTAAGTACAAAACAGCAATGACAAATTTTAAAACCAAGAGAAATTGAGTACATGTAAATGGTCAAATAAAATAAAATAAATAAGTAACTCGTTGAATAAGTTTTTCTTGGTTTCACTGCGGGGAAGAAGACTAAAGAGTGTGCTTAAGTAACATTCTTCCACTTTCACTAAATCGATACTACTGTCAAAACCTACAAAGGAAATAAAAAATAATTCAAAATTGGAAACATCAAATTACAACAATGAAGAAGAGACAATATTAAAGTCAAGACAACATTCAATAGAAGGAATGAAGAAGAGCGCAAAGTAGTAAGAAAAATTAAATTGCCTTCTCTAGAAATCACTTTTGCAATACTTGTGAATTGTGATCATTTTTCGATTAATAGAAGCCACGGTTGATAAGAACATGGAGAAGTCTGACCTCCAAGCTGTGGTAGCAGATTATAACATCAACCTTATAACAATAGTTTGTTACATTTTTTAAATGATAAAGAAAAAAAAAACAGTCACAAAGAGAATAAAGAGAGAAAAACAGCCGGAAAGAGAATAATTTTTTTTTCCTTTATTCTCTTTGTGCATGTCCATGAAGCCACAAAAAAACAATAAAGAGAAAAACAATAATTTTTATTCTAAACATGGACATGAAGCCACAAAAAAAAAACAATAATCTTTATTGTAGAAAAAATTATTTCAATTATACCCTTAAATAATTTTTTCTACAACAAAGATTTTTTTTTTTTTTAAGGAATAAAGATTGTTGTTGGTGTCACTAAAATTCAACAAACATTTATATTTTTAGTTTTAATCAAAATAAAAATTTCATTAAAAAAAATAACGTTTATAATTTTCAAACGTTAACGCAATAAAAAGAACGGGAAGATGGGTACGTGAGTACCCGTCTTTTCGCTAGTATATATAAGGAAACATGCTCAATTCATTTCATTTATAAATCTTAGACCCATATTCATAACGTTACATTAATGTAGAGGTGAGAGTTAAGATTACATAAGACTATCTTGGTAGTTTATGAGTGACATTATTACTTTGACTAAATTCGATACAAGGGTTTTGAAAATTATTTTGAAACAACAACTTACAAACATATATAATACAACCAAACTCAGTGACATTATCTATACATGTTCTAAAAGAGTCAACAATCTTCTTAGAATCTAACAAAAAATCTACACTATCAAACCGAAGCTTTGCCAGTTTTGCCGCCCAATCAAACGTCGTATATGGACTCATCACTTCACTCACATCGACGTCACGAAGCGGGGAGAACTGGGTAATTTTTGCAAGCATAAAATTACCATCTTCGTCTCTAAGACATATTCCAAGTCATAACTTATCAAGCGACGGGGAGAACGAGACATCTATATTGCATTTATACCTTCTAGGGGCCGGTTTGACCTATCAGTTTATGTGGGTCATAATTATTTGGGGGGGGGGGGGAGGGGGGAGGTGAGGTTGCATTACCTGAACAAGTGACTTGCGAACGTCTACAGTTTTCCATCAACTACTTTGCACGCTTTGTAACTTGCACATTAGTGCCGTTGGTTTGTTGCCAAAGTTTTAGGTTTCTGCGTTTCCATAGTGTTACTGCAAAATGTCACTCTGCATTGGAGTAAGCTGTTGCAACAAAGTAAAAATAAACATAATCCATATTATAATCCCAACGAAATTATTTCCCAATAAAACATGTAGTAGGAAACACAATCCAATAAAACATGAATGTCATTCTCATAATTATTTCCAAATTACACATGTAGTAGGACAAGACACACATTTATTACTAAGTCGTGCTCGAGTTAGAAAACAACCCTTACACACATGCCACGAGTTTTTTTTTTATCTTGGGGGAACTTTAATGTTTCAAATTAAATTCCAACAACCCGGTTTATGCAAGTGAGTATTGTCAACAATTTCTTTCGTACATATTATGTAAGCATAGGTTGCATTACCTGAACGAGTGACTTGCAAACGTCTACAATTTTTCATCAACTGCTTTGCACACTCTGTAACTTGCACATCAGTGCCGTTAGTTTGTTGCCAAAGTTTTAGGTTTTTGCGTTTCCATAGTGTTGCTGCAAAATGGTCACTCTGCATTGGAGTAAGCTGTTGCAACAAAGTAAAAATAAACACAATCCATATTACAATCCCAACGAAATTATTTCCTAATAAAACATGTAGTAGGAAACATAATCCAATAAAACATGAATGTCATCCTCATAATTATTTCCAAATTACACATGTAGTAGGACAAGACACACATTTATTACTAAGTCGTGCTCGAGTTAGAAAACAGCCCTTACACACATGTCACGAGATTTTTTTTTTATCTTGGGGGAACTTTAATGTTTCGAATTAAATTCTAACAACCCGGTTTATGCAAGTGAGTATTGTCAACAATTTCTTTCATACATATTATATAAGCATTAGAACGGAATACCTACCATTTTTCCCAACCAATCTATCCTCTGTGACTAAAGGGTGAAGGGGGTATTCACAGTCAAATCGGTAGTATGTTGATCAAATGAGTTAGAAATTAAAGGAACATTTATACCTTGTTTGATTGGTCTATAATGTCAATCACCTTCACATGGGTCAAAGGTGCATGTATAAGGCTATCAATTGAGAGGAACAAACCGTTTTTTATCCACGATTCACTAAAGAGGGGTATGTTTGCACTAGTACCAACACGCCATTTTACACCCTTTTTCACTACCATTTATTGGGTCAATAATTGAAAATGTTATTACCTCTAAATTTATTTTGAAAATGTTACTCCCTCTCGTCTCAAATATAAGAAAATATTTCTTTTTTAGGTTCATTGAGTAGTTAATGTATCTGGTCTACATTGTAAAACAGATACATTAATTATTCAATAAACCTAAAAAAAGAATCTTTTCTTATATTTGAGATCGGAGGGAGTATTTATTTTGGGGGTTAAACCACTGACATGGATTGCGTAAGTAATTATATAAAAAAATAATGAAATTGGTAATATTGCGAAATGTTTAAAATACTAAATAAAAATTATCATCACTTGTTTCTATTAGATATTTTTTTAGATGTAAAATCCGTTAAATATTTGCATTATGTTCATTTTGAATTTTATTTTCTTAAATCTGCGAAATCAATTTTTTATGGGCTGATACGTGAAAGTCGAGAAGATAAATTTTTAAATACTCGTGACGATATTCAAAATATAAAAATTAACGTAGCGTTTTTATTAAATATTTTGTTATTTTATACCTAAAACATTGTTAAATATTAACATCGGACTCGTTGTGAATTTTATGTGCTTATACATGCGAAAACAAATTATTATGTATCGATGTGATAAAGACGTGAGTTTTAAAAGAAGCGATAAATTGACTCATCCAAATACACATTATTGACATGGAATTCCATCACAACAAGAGACAAAAATGCGGGTTTAAAAGAAACAATAAATTAGCTTGATGAGATGCGCATTACCAACATGTTCATTACTAATGAATTTTAGAGATGCTCATTCAAGGATAATTGTAAATCAATTTGTAACAAAAAAGAACTTAAAAGATCGATTTAAAACAAAACTACTTAAAAGACTAAGTTGATATTAACATCTAACATAAAAGACATATTTTATCTATCTATCTATATAATAAAATGAATTGAGTTTATTACCGTAAAAAAACAAAAATTTGACAAGATCATAATCACATATCATAATTTAACGGTGAAAATACTCGTTGATTCCATACCATCTAAACATGTAAATTCTCCAGTCACTATTATAAGCAAAAATTAATGTTTTAGATTCATTCAATTAATGATATATATGATCTTTATTATAGACCACATACATCATTTAATAAATGAATTTAAAATACAATTTTTGTTTATAATAAGGACGTAAGGATGTAGCGGATAAATTTGGTATCTGTGGCTCTGTGCTGCAATGCACGGGTGAGATGCAAAAGCCCAGTAAGGCAGCACACAACACAATTACACAAGTGTGTCGCTATATATAGTAACTTAGAAGGGTAGGTGGCTGTGCTCTCCACGTATCTAACCTCTTCATCTCCTCTCCCAACAACCACACTATATATTCAAACCATGATTCAATTAACAAATGCTCTAAATCATACAAGAAAACTAAAATAACTTTAAAAAATATATTTTCTCAATCATAAAAAGATACTATTTTCTTTTTCTTTAAAACAAGTCCACCTAACTCACAAATTAAACTTGCTAACTAATAATTTGCTGCCTATATAATAATTCATCGACAATATTTTTTAAATCTCAAAATATACCTTTGCCATAAATATAATCCATTCGACTTGAAAATTAATCCTTACAATTACACATAAAGCACTACAATTATTAAGAAAATATTAAACAATAATTTCTACTACATTTCTTGTTTGAGTCCATTAATAATGTGATTGTGAGTTTTTATTTTGGTAACCATGTTATTATTGGTACAAAATATCTATCAACTTTATGAGCGATTAATATCTAGTATACTTCCAACCACGTTTAATACTATCCCTTCTTCCAATTACATTCTATCACTACAAAATTTAAAATTTGAGATTTTACTTAAAATTTTTAGGTTCAATTTCACTCATATCATTGTAACATTGATTATTTGATTGTGAGTTTTATGAGTAAACTAGAGGCATCTTTGCACACAATTATAAAAATTAATCTCTTGAGTTTTATTAACTTCAAATTTTCTATCAAGTTTAAGGTTGTTATATGTACAAATTCATATTTTTTTTCTTCTTCAAATAACTTAGTGGTAAATTCACCCTTTTTAAGTGGATAAGTGAGATTTTGGAGTTCGAACCCAATCCCTACATATAATTATACATGTTTCTGCCAACTGAAATATGACTGTATAAATTCATATTTATATCATATAATTTGGTTAAACTACACCGGAGAAGTGCCATTGTTAAAAAAAGTACTCCATATATAATATTAAGACACATGAATATATTAAATACAATAAGTGGAATCGAATGATTAGTGGGACAAATTAAACAAGAGTTTTCATTTCCTAGTATTCCTCCGTAAACTCTTTATATGTATGATACACTTCACAAACCTTCAACCATCATTCTTGACTTCACCACAACACAATCATTATCATCATCATCTCCACAACAACAATGGCTCTTCTTCAATCATTCATCCAAGTTCACCCAGATTCTCACTTCCCCATACAAAATCTCCCATACGGAATCTTCAAACCTCAACCATCTTCTTCTCCTCGTCCCGGCGTAGCCATCGGTGAATTTGTTCTTGACCTCTCTGAGATCTCTTCTGCTGGTCTTTTCAATGGCCCTCTTCTCAACAACTCCGATTGCTTCCTCCAGGTTCCTTAACTTAACCCATCCTCTGTTTTTTTTAATCTTCTTCTTTCCATTTTCGTTGCTTCAAAATCTTAACTTTAAGCTAATTTGAACTTATTCAACTGATTAATCAATTTGGTTTACTTCAAAGTCTTCTTTTTTATTGCCTAAGATTTCGTGATTTTAGTTTCTACTTTTTAGTTTTCACACTCTTTTTGTTTTCACTAAAACACCGGTAGGAAGTTAAAAAAATTAACCTCACTCTACAATTACACCCTTTTTAGTAATTTGCAACATTGTAGTTTTTTGTTTTTTATTTTTTAACATATTTTTTAATCTTCAATTTTCATGCATGTAACAAAATTTACACACCAATCACAATAATAATTATGTGTACGACTTTAGAAATAATTGTAATTAATGTAAAAAGTTTCCAATGATCTAATAAACAATGGATAAACTCTCTAGTGACGGTGTATACGAATTGTATCCATATGAATTATATGAATTATGGTTCTGTTTGGATAAACAACTTATTTGCAGCTTATAACATAAGCATTTATCATGATAAACACTTATGTATAAGCTATTTCTATAGCACAAGATAAAAGAAAGTTAGGTAGCTTTCATCTATACTATAAGCTGTTTTCATAAGCTATCTTACAGAACTTATGTAAATAAGCTGAAAACAGCTTATGAACAATGTCATAAGTTGTTTTAATACACTCCCTCAAATAGTCTCACAGAACTTATGCCAATAGATAAGCTCAAATAAGTCAATCCAAATAGGCCCTTGTAGTTATATCCATGATCATATTATGATGTTGCCTTTATTATAATTTTTAACAGCCTAATCTAAATAAGTTTGTATCGCTCGGAAAGCCAGCATGGAAGGAAGCTCGTGCCACTCTTCAAAAGCTCTTATCATGTACAATACAACTATACTTTGTTTTATTTATTTCTTTAAATCTTTATTATGATCATGCTTTGTTCATGCATGCTCAATACTTCAATTTTGTTTGACTGAAATGGCTGGTTTTTATGTCAATTGAATTATTATTATTGTTATTATTATTTATTTTATTTTATTTTTATAAAATGCAGCATCTGAGCCAACTTTGAGGGACAATGCGGTTCTGAGGCAGAAATCACTTGTGCCTTTGGTATTACGCATTGTAGTAAATATTTACAAAATGTTGTGTAGTGTTTGTCACTTTCTTAATAATTTTGATGTGTACATTTTCAGAGCCAAGTAGAAATGCTTCTTCCTGTTCTAGTTGGGGACTATACAGACTTCTTTTCGTCACTGCATCACACTAAAAATTGTGGACTCATTTTTCGCGGACCGCAGACTCCTGTTCTAGAGAATTGGTGTGTAGGTTTTTTAAAGGCTTTTCAAATAAACCAAGGGTAAATTTTTTTGTGTGTATTAAAAAATGAGTAAAACTTGTTTCGTAGGTATCACTTGCCTGTTGCTTATCATGGAAGAGCATCTTCTGTTGTTGTTTCCGGAACAGATGTTGTTCGACCAAGGTCAGATTTTTTTTACTAATTGAAATGTTTTCTAGTCATAAGTTCATGTGCTCAGGCGGATTTCTAAACTTTCTATTTTCATGTGTACACTATGTCTATTTAATCAGAGGTCAAGCTCATCCAGGCGGAAACCCTTCGCCCTACTTTGGACCCACATTGAAGCTTGACTTTGAGTTAGAAATGGTTAGTTATTTGTCTACATAGATTTTCTTATGCCAAATTTCTCACTATTATGCACATGTAACTTTTTATTTCAAAATATGAAAATCAAGGTTATTTAATCTTTCATTTACTTCTTCGTTTTTAGTTGCTCCCAATTAGTTGTTATGGCAATTTATTGCTTTTCATTTGTTTTATTATGAATTAAAATCTTGCTTACAGGCTTCGATTGTTGGACCTGGAAATGAGCTGGGAAAACCTGTGGATGTAAACAATGCTGAAGATCATATCTTTGGACTTGTTCTACTGAATGACTGGAGTGGTAATTGTCCAATTCAATATCTATTTTTTATTTTTGATGTTAGTGCGCCTTATAATTGATGCTTCATTGAATTGTAATTTGCAGCTCGAGATATTCAGGCATGGGAGTATGTTCCTCTTGGTCCTTTTCTTGGCAAAAATTTTGGTAAGATGCTTCAATTAATTACTTCAAATGTTGAGTCCTATTAAAAAATTCTGAGCATTTGGACTTGTGTGCAGTACACCTGACATAGATCGCGAGTACTGTTTGTTTTAGATGGATGGAAGTTATCTCCTTAATTTTAGATGCTATTATAGTGTTAATCTTCTATTATGTTGTGTGTCAAAAATTATATAGCCACAACGATATCACCGTGGATTGTGACCTTGGATGCATTAGAACCTTTTGCTTGTGAAGCACCAAAACAGGTAACCGGTTTCTTACTTTTGAGATTGACATTTTAGAAACTTAATAATTACGCTGCTTGTGTATGGAGTTCATAATAAACACGTTGATCAATAAAATGCAGGATCCTCCTCCACTTCCTTACTTGGCTGAAAAAGTATCCAAAAACTATGATCTTTCACTAGAGGTATTTCAAAGAACCTTCATATGCATGCGGTAGATAGTATTTCCTCTTCCTTCTTTTGTATGTCAATGACAATGTTTCTTCACGATCTTCGTAGACAACCAACTTTCTGATTATATTCATAAAACTTGTTTTTTGGTGCAAGGTTCACATTAAACCTGTCAATCACAAAGATTCAAGCATTGTGACGCATAGTAACCTCAAGCACTTGTAAGGACTTTATCTTCAACTAATATTGATTTAATCAGTCCCTCCCCCATACTTCTTAAATCAGTCATGTCCCCTTTGAAACTGTTATATGTAAATAATATGCATCCGCTTATTCTAGCCTTCTTGCTATGTAGATATTGGACATTGACTCAACAACTTGCTCACCACACAATCAACGGTTGCAACTTGAGGCCAGGGGATGTCCTTGGAACCGGGACAATTAGTGGCCCCGTAAGATTCAGTCTAGTTGTTTAACTTCCCAATACATGTTTGTCTTTAAGGAACTGTTACCTATCAATCTAGTTGACGGATTTCAGTTATATTATAAATAATGCTTGGTTTCATTGTAGGAGCCAGAGTCTCGTGGATGTTTACTAGAATTAACCTGGAATGGTCAAAATTCGTTGTCGTTGAATGGCTTAGACAGGAAATTTCTTGAAGATGGAGATGAAGTCACCTTAACGGGATATTCCAAGGTTACAATCAATTAACGTCTTCAATGTCTTATTTTTTCAATGTGCTGTTATCTTTTCTTCAATCTTTCCTGAGAAATTTCAGTTCTTCAATTTTTCTTCTTCCATTATTATCAAGTTTTTACGCTTTACATGTTTGAATTAAATGGGTTCCAAACCTAAAACTAGAAACCAAAATGGAAACCTTATAACAAAATCACACGTGAGTATTTAATTACTAATTGCATTGTCATATTTCCTTGGGAGACATATCATCTTCAACATTCCTCTATTTGCAAGTTTGGTTATGTATTGTTCTCACTTTTCACGACTATATATGCATTTCATTACACCAGTATTGAATTATCAACTTTGCTTTTATTGATGTTATTTTGACATCAACTCCTTGAAAAATAGTATTTTCTAACAGTTTTTTTTACAAAATAATTGTAAGATGAATAAACAGAGTTAGGTTCTGCAGGATACTAGATAAATACTTGTCTTCAAATCATTGGCCTGTAGGGAATATGTGTTTTCTTATCCTTTATGGACTATGATCTAGTCTCCTGACTCCAACATACCTTTAAATTAGAACTAGTCATCGTGCAATTGCACATCGTTTTCATGCATATTTAAAATAGATCTGTATTTAAACTTAAATTTGAGTTGGAATCAAACAGTTGTAAACACGGTAGCTGTTGGGATTTTTAATCTAAATGTAGAGTTATGTTGTCGAGGCTTTGGTGTAGCAATTATCGGAATTAAAATATCGATGAGCATGTATTTCAATCTGTTAAGAATCAAGAGGAAGACACTGTCTTGATTCTATTGTATAAATCACATTGGTCTCTACCTATGATCTAAAATTGTTTGTGTATATAATTAAGTATGGGTTTTGCTAGAAGACACCTTTTATGAAGGTGTCTTTTAGCAAGTTATTCTATGAACATTTCCTAAAAGATACCAACTAATTTTTATGAAGGTGTCTTTTAGCAAAGTTATAACTAAAAAGTGAAGATCACACCTAGAGGTGTGAGTTGCTAAAAGACACCTTCATGGGTAGCTTCTAGCAAAACCCATTAAGTATATATTGACTTGAATGATGATCTAAATCTTGCTTTGCAGGGAGATGGTTACACTATTGGGTTTGGTACATGCACGGGAAAGATTGTTCCACCAGCTCCCTGAGGGCAGTATTTCCCACGCTATTTTCCAGTGGTGTGGTGTGGTGGAGGTTGTTGAAGCTGTAGAATCAGGAAGCCCTTCTCTTTTATACATCTGCATTAATGAGTGTTTTTCTGCTGTAATTTACTCAATACTTGACTTCGGAAAGAGACTTGAATAAAGCTGGCTTTTATCAGAGGATTTTCATGTACTTTTTACATATAGCATGGATCAAAAATTGAGATGAAATAATACATTTGCCAAATTTTATTTTTTGAAGAAGCCAAATTCGCCCACCAAAATTAGTACCGGGAAAAATCGAACTTGAAACCTTGAGAGAAACATAATCTAAGGTCTCAGGCCAACACTACCATCAAAGAATGATTATAACAATTCATTCTTTTATACACACTCTTCTATTGGTTTTGAATATTAAATACGAGGGAATGTGTTCAAAAAAGTTGAAAATTGTTTGAGATTGAGACTATGCAGCAAGCACTTGTTAATTAATATAAATTATATCAACTGTAATTAAAGTTTGCTAGAGGTAATATGTATACACCTGTACATGCTTACTCAAGATATGGAACCAAGGCTTCATTTGGTGAGGCTATATTATCATAAAAAAGAAAAAAAAAGGAACGCCAAAAAGATGATACATCATAAAGAAAAATATGCTATTGGACTAAATAAAGAATGGGAGGCACCATCGTTCTTTGAATCTTTACATTTTCCTTATATATTAAGAAACTTAGCCTAAGATTATGAAATTGCAGCACCACCTACCTAATATTACACGAATTCTGCTCTTTATCCAACAAAAATTGCTCATTCCCAACTGAAATGACCAAAATACCTCTGCGTGAGTTAATTCACGCTAGTGTTAAATTTGTGTGGGTTAACTCACGCTGCGTGACTTAAGTCACGTTGCGCGCTGTTTTAAGGCCATGCAGAACCTCATTTCCAATCTCAAATCTCTCAAATTACCAAAATCTGAAATTCCTTCAACTTCAAATCAAACAAACAACACTCCAATAATAAGTAAGTTTTCAATTAAATTATGTTGTTATGATAGATTTTTTCACTTAAATTAGAATTTTTTTAGTTTTAGTGTTTTGTTTAAATTTTGATTTTTTTTTTTGCAAAAAATGATACAATGTTACATGTAAATGAATTATATTGCTTAATTGTTCTGACATTAGATGTTTGCATGTTTATGTTAGATTTTTTTTGTCTTAAATTAGATTTTTTTAGTTTTAGGGTTTAGTTTAAATTTTGATTTTCTTAGCAAGAAATAATACAATGTTACATGTAAATGACTTATATTGCTTAATTGTTTAGATGTTTGCATGTTTATGTTGTAGTTATCAGTTTTAGGGTTTATGTATAATTTGCACTCCAAGTGTTTGATGAAATGTTTGAATGAATTTTTCATTGATTGTTAAATTTTTTATGGTTCAGGTAGATCTGAAACAATGATCGATTTGTTCAGTGTTAGCATATGCTTCAACTATGGAAATCCTCAGATGTTCAAGGTACATTAATGTCACCTTAAAAGGTCTCAAAGATCAACTGGATGAAATCAACGAAGGACTCAACCTCGGAGACACAAGGAGGGTGAAATACATTTGGTATGAACGTACAACGTTGGACGACAGGAGAATAACGTTCAGTCGGCTAGAATTAAAGAACGACGATGACGTGAGGATCATGCTCTCGATTTTTTGGTAGCACAACATGGTTCCGTTGATCGATATGTTTGTCACGTTGCAGAGATCAACTGAAGATATTCTCAACAGTTTGATTCTGCCAGAAGATCGTGGTTAGGTAGGGAATGAACCTTCCAACTACAACAATTGTCTTACCTCTGAAATTGGATAAATTCAAACTTGCTAAACAACAACTCTCAAGTATTCACCCGGAAGTTCTATTGTTTCTTTCAAAAGATTAAGTTCTTGTTAGTTTGCTGAAGATGTTGGTATTGAAGTGTCAAAAGATTAAGAGAACATAACATGTATTACGCAAAATCAACTATATAATTATGATATCAAATTCCTTCATATAAGATGAGTGTCACAGAATGCACCTCATTCTTTATGTGATGACTCGTCTTATATGAGGGAATTCGATGTGATAAAGGTCACTGCCTATATTACCATCTCGTCGAAATATTTATTATAAAGCAAATACCTTTAAATTTTATTTTATTTTTTTTATGATAAAAAATACCTCATAAAATAAGCGTATATAATTATTGTCAAAATCATCTTTAAAAAAAAAATCTTTGTTAAACTCATAAGCATATATAATTATTTCAACAAAAAAATAAGCATGTATAATTATTAAGCTCAAATATTTCATTTAAAACACATAATAATTAGTCTATAAAATTATGTTTGTTGGACATTTATTTTTATTCTATTCTATATCTGTCATTATTTTAGTTTTTGGAGTGACCGAGTCACCGGTTCAATCCGATTTAATCTGATTAAATACTTATACAGATTTAATCTAAACACCCAATTATCTAATCGAGTCATTAGTTTGATCCGATTCAGCCATGTGGTTGAACCAGTGACCCGATGGTTCGACCATCAACTCAGTGACCCAGTACCTCTGTCGAGTCGATGACCGAGCCGAATTTTAAAACTATGCTTGAAGTTGTTTCACCGGATATTGTTGTTTTGATTTCTTGCTGTCCTTTTTCTATTTCTTTTTGATAAAAAAGGTTTATACATGCAGTTTTTTTTCTCTAAAAAAATGCAATTTTTTATTTATTTGTGATTTCATTAATGTCGAGGTGTGTCTACTTTTGTTGATCGTAGTCTACCCTTGTTACGAGAATGCTAACATGACCAACAAAACCATTGAGATCATTTACAATCCATCAATAGATTATATATAACCATGTCTTGTTAATATAAGCAAAAGGGACTCCATTCATTTCATCTATAGAATTGAGGACTTTGAACAATAAAGCTTATGTCACACACTCAGCTAAATCATCATTATTATTACTTTCCTTTCGATTTGAT
>Ga0315915_1000673_pt1 | contig 37062 bp, 17 predicted proteins | sample MpolbnodulesMG_FD_207738 | JGI IMG/M metagenome (GOLD analysis project Ga0315915, IMG submission 207738) | Medicago polymorpha root nodule microbial communities from Los Angeles, California, United States - branched nodules | ecosystem: Host-associated > Plants > Roots > Nodule | place: USA...
TTCCCACCCTATACTTCTGATTCATCTTATGAAATCTGAAAAAAAATGTAGGGTGTTTTAACGTATTTTTACTCCTTTCAGATTATATAAGCATAAATGTTGTAAGGTGTGCGAGAAGTTAGTAGAATGGGATAAGAAATTGTCTTAGACTATGTTTGGAATGGCTTTTACCTTTTCAAACTAGCATCAGGAAACCACGTTCAGCTAGAAGCTTAGTTTTCTAGCTTCTTCATTTCCACGGTGGGAATGCTTTGAAACGTAATTTTGGCTGCCCCACCGCCAAACCAAACAGGCAATTAGTCTTATAGCCTAAGGTGCGTTTCTGTTGGTCCAATTGCTTCCTTGGGACCCCGACTCCGTTGTGTCATATCTCTTTCCATTCAAGCTTTAGTATCATTTCCAAAGAGCACATGCAAGGCTCTCTCCAGGATAGTAATATCTATATTCATCTAACTATGGATAAACTAAAGTTGAATGATACTCCATCACAATTTATGGTAAAAGATTTACTCTATCCGTTTTAAAATGAGTGTCGTTTACAGTTTTTATATACGTATTAAAAAATACAATAATGTTGTCTAACGACATGTCACTTTGAACAAAATAACCTTGTTTGCTATTGGTGCATCTCCTATCATTATAAATTAAAGTAGAATTTGTTACAAGAGAATAGTGTGCATAGTAATAATTATGGATACTATTGGAAGAAAAAAATTAATACTACATTTAAATAAAAAACGATAATTACATTCATTTTAAAAAAAAAATTTACTTAAAAGTTACACTCATTTTGAAAGGAGTGAGTATCATTTTGTCAAAATTGCTAGGGATAAACAACATGGACAAACTATTCGAACACCAAAACTCAGCAACAGGAAATTCTACAAAAATAATTGGGTTAACCACTATTTTGGTCTATGAAGTATAACTCATTCTCACATTGGTCTTTGATTGTATCAAAATTACAAATATAACTATAAGTGTCTTTTTTATTAGTCATGTTGCTCATTAAATATGAAATTCTGGTACCCAGTAAAAGATGTTGAACACGATGTCACGACAAGCGAAATGTTACGTAAGATGTCAAGACATCGTAACAACAGAAATACCAAACTTAAAGTAAAGTGTTGGAAGGAAAATAACCCAAGGTATTTGTTGATCCAGTTCGGTGCAACTTCACCTACGACCGGGGGTTACCAAGCCGGGAAGAAAATTCACTATAATAGTATTAATTTAAAGTACTATGTGAACAACCTCCGCTTCACTGCATTCTCACTTAATCACTGCCCGTGTAATTTCTACGTAAGACTCTCCTAGACCGAGATATGAGAACCTCCGCTCACTTCCTCTTAATCACAATCCCAGTGATCGTCCTAAAATAATAATAAACAATATCAATTAATAATAATAAACAATATCAATTAAATTATTCTTATTGGCGCCCACCGAAAAAAATGCAAAAGAAAAATTAACAAAATGTGGAAATAATGTTTTTAAAGTGTAAAAAATAAAATAAACCCTTGAACAGTTTTTCAAAATAGCAAAATAAAATAACAAAGAATGAAAACATTGGACCCACGGGAATATGATGTTTTTTCTTTTAAGGAAGAATTATATGATAGATTTGTCCCAAAAAAAAGGAATTATATGATAGACTTTTTTCTACAAAAGAAAAAGGATGGACTTGCTTACAGTAAATTAAAAGAAATCCAATCGAATGTGATAATTATGAAGTGAAACATCAAATGTAAAAATAAAATCAATAGTTTTTTTGTGTTAACCTTCCGGTTCATAGGAGTAAGGGACTTAATAATTTAGAGTTCGTCTGAAAATGAGTCAACATGGATAGCGTTGTGTTTTCTTTGCATTTTATTTTGTCAATATGTAAACACTATATTGTTGAGATTTGTTTATGTTATTCAGGCAAGTTTGATCTATTCCAAGACATAAAAAGAAATCAGGGTTCGTATAGATGAAACGATGAAGAAATTAGTTTGATTCTTATGATTTTATTTGGTTTTATTTATGTTGTCATTGTTGTTGTAATTTATTTTATGTTGTTGTTGTAGAATTTGATTTAATGCAAAAAAAATTGGTCTTCTATCTTCCCATTGCTTTTAGATTCTAGAATCCAAAACTCTAAAAACACGCATCAGATTATAAGATCCAAACATGGGTAATTTTGGAAATGAAAAGGGCACGTGAGAGGGGGTGAATTTCCGAAATTCTTTGTCTTCCTAATGAAATCCAAATTCCAAGTGGGGGCTTTCTTTTTCCTTTGAGGCCTGTTCTGATTGAGCCCAGTTGCAGATTTAGTCTTAGATAATTTTTTTTCCCACCCTCCACACCTGATTCAGATTATGAAATCTAAAAAAAATGTAGGGTGTTTTAACGTGTTTTTACACCTTTTAGATTATATAATCAGAAATGTCGAAAGGTGTGCGAGAAGTTAGTAGAATGGGATAAGAAATTGTCTTAGTCTTATAGCCTAAGTTGTGCTACTGTTCGCCCAATTGCTTCCTTGGGACCCCGACTCCGTTGTGTTGTATAGTATCATTTCCAAAGAGCACATGCAAAGCTCTCTATAGAATAGCAATATCAATTTTCATCCATGGGTAAGCTAAAGTTGGATGATACTCCGTCACAATTGATGGTAAGAGATTTACTCTCTTCGTTTTAAAATGAGTGTCGTTTAAAAATTTTATATATGTATTAAAAAATGCAATAGTGTTGTCTAAAGACACGTCACTTTGAGTAAAATAACCTTGTTAACTATTGGTGCATCTCCTATCATTATAAATTAAAGTAGAATTTGATACTTGAAAATAATGTGCATAGTAATAATTAGGGATACTACTGGAAGAACAAAAATTAATACTACATTAAAAAGTGATAATTACATTTATTTTAAAACAAATTTTTTTTAGTTAAAGTTCCCACATTTTGAAAGGGGTGAGTATCATTTTGTCAAAATTGCTAGGGATAAACATGATGGACAAACTTTTTGTAAAAAAAAAAAAACAACATGGACAAACTATTCGAACACCAAAACTCAGCAACAGGAAATTCTAAAAAAATAATTGGGTTAACCACTGTTTTTGGCTTCTGAAGTGTAACTCATTCTCACATTGGTCTTTAATTGTATCAAATTACAAATACGTCTACAAGTGTCTTTTTTATTCGTCATTTTACACATCAAAAATATTTTTAGGTAGTCAATTTAGTCCTCGAATATGCTTTTCATTAATCAAATTAGTCCATAAAATTACCAATAAAAGAAACACTAGGGATGTTTTTGCAATTTTAACACATTTAGATAGTGACAACATCTCACACATTTACGGACCAAAATGGTTATTCGTCCAAAAGTAATTCAATTTCTAAACTTAAACACACATGTAAAGTTCGAGAGATTATACACTCTGCTTTTCTTTTGATTTTTTTTTTATTATTGTTCAAACTTAATTTTCAGTCTGCATTTAATTTCTAAATTTCAATTTACCAACCTGATAATTTCCAATTTCCCCCCGTTTAGCACGGGATTGATAGCGATCTGGAACTCTGGAAATGGCAAAAAGGTATACATCACACCCAAATATGATCATGCAAGCACCATAATCAAAAGAAATTGCAAATTATTATAAATACATAGTACAATACAAAATCCAAAACACCAGTGTGCAATTATTACCACCTTGAGGTTTTAAATTTTAGGACTAATATTACATAATACTCTTTTATAACTCACAAATTGATACAGATGCACATGGCTACTCTTAACTGTCATTCACGTTACACCGCGGCAAAGTAATCTTTGCTAAGTTTTGGGTCTGGTTTCATGGACTTCTCCCCAGGCTTCCATCCAGCAGGGCAAACTTCATCTGGGTTCTCCTGCACATACTGCAAGGCCTGCAAAACAAATGCACATCAAGGGAACAATGAAGTTATGTACATGGTAGAACAGATATAGAAGCGAACAAATAAAATGAGATGTTCTAAATAGATATTGTTCAATCTTGATGTGGTTCTAATTAGTTGTATAATCACCTGTAGTGTTCTCTTTGTCTCATCAACACTTCTACCAATTCCCAAGTTGTTGATGGTAGAGTGCTGAATAATCCCTTCCTTGTCAATAATGAACAATCCCCTCAATGCAATTCCCTGCAACATTGGGAATTTTTAGGTACATTATGACACAAGTCCAAAATAGTGGGATGGAAGACAGTTTAGATGCCAACTTTTGACCAGTTAATGCTATTAAGCATCGTAAATTTCATTCCAAAAGAACATTGAAATATGTGCGTAAAGGACAAGTGTTGGGGAAGGAAAAGCAATGTCCTAGTTCAATTTCTTAAAAAGCCAAATAAAATCTTGATTTGATTGTATAACAGGTCTGATAACTCAACTCTACAAATGGGAGTGCATTCCTCATAAACAATGCATACCCTTACTAAGCTCATTTAGGTAGAGACGACACAACAAACAAACTAGATGATTGTGGTTCTATTGTAATCCAGCCATACATAAGTTGATACTATTTTCATACGTCATAACATACCTGATCAGGAATGAGAACACCGTAAGATTTTGATATGGATTTGGTGACATCAGAAACCAGAGGATAATTCAAGTCACCAAGGCCACCTGACTTTCTATCTGTTTGAACCCATGCAAGATGCGAGAACTGCACAATAGAAACAACAGCATCACTAATAAAAAACAATCAAATACTGGAATTCCGCTACATAGGTTATGCCACAGACATGAGAACATAATAACCTATCAGATACAAACACAAACAACCAGCCTTATTTTTCAAGGGCGTGCGTCAGCACTCAACATGTGAGAATATCCTTGTGGTCTATATGTAAAGGTCGTGTGAATTAGTTTACAAATACTATGAACATCATTACATATGTAGATCAACAAAAGATATATTTCAATTATCTATGTTTGAATGAAGTGTCTATTCACATTTTTCCCTTTACCATTATGTATGAAGTAATTTTCTCAGACAATACTCTTGCTCAATTCAGCAATTATTCAGAGGCATATAAAAATATGATATGTATGAACTTTTAACCTTACAGTAAGAACTAGTTTATCTCTACAAAATAAATCCTTAAACAGTATGAAATCCGTAAAATGCACTATAATCCTTCACAATTGCTTCATTTTCCTTGTTAACTAATAGACAGCAAGCAGAAGTATGTCATAATGAAGTAAAGTGTGAAATTATGCACACACACACACCATTAACTAGGTCAGCAGTAATAATCAAAAGCAACAGTCTAAACCAACGCACCACACTGTCAACTGAAACACCCAAAATCTCAGTATTTATTGCCTCAAACTCTGCATGTCGGTCACTGAAAGCGGTGATTTCTGCAGTCAAGAAGCACACATTATCGTTAGGAAGCTAAAGAAAGAAATTTAAAAGCACAACTAGATCGACCGGACTAACCAACCTGTTGGACAAACAAAGGTGAAGTCCAATGGATAGAAAAAGAGGATAACATACTTCTTCCCAATGTAGTCAGAGAGTTTGACCTGGAATGACAATGATTTAGTCAATCAAACATGAAAATTTCCAGCAGCAATTACTCAAATAACCACATAATAAAAATGCAAAAAAAAAAAAAATAAGCTAGTAAGAATCAGTATTCGTATTTGCTTTGGTTGGTGGCCACGTACATTGATAAACTCCTGATCAAAAACAGCCTCTGCTTCAAAATCAGGTGCTGCATTTCCAACCAATGGAAGCTCACTCTGTGAGGTCAAACAAGAAGTTTAAAGACTAAGATTTGGTCATTTTAAAGAAAAAATTCTCAAAAACGCACATGAATTAGAAATATTGAAGAAATTTCAAATTTTCAATACTTTATGCTTAAAACTTAAAAACATCCGAATGCATTGAACATTCTAGCTCAGAGCAAGGCCATAATTTGGATAAACAACTTGCTTATGTATAGTCAAACTGTTTTCGATAACAGACGGTAAAATAAAGTCAAATTGTTTTCATATAAGATACAAGTTGTTTTCATAAGCTATCTTGGAGATCTTATGGAATTTGGAAATAAGATGAAAACAGCTTATAAAAATGCTGTAAGCTGTTTTCATAACCTCTCTCAAGCACACTCACAAATGCTTATTACCAACATATTAGCTCAAATAAGTCAATCCAAGCAGACCCTAAGATTTAGTGATTAAAGGCAAAACTGAAAAACGCATATGAACTAGAAATATTGTAGACATTGTAATACTTTATGCTTAAAAATACCCAAATGCATTAAATCATTGAAGGTCAAAATAAAGTCAAATTGTTTTCATATAAGCTATAAGCTGTTTCCAATCCATAAGCTATCTTGGAGAGCTTATGGAAATAAGCTGAAAATATCTTATTATAAAAATATAGTAAGTTGTTTTCATAAGCTCTCCCAAACAGACTGACAAATGCTAATACAGCCTGTCAATTTAGGGGGCCTTATATGAGCTTATCCACATGTATAATACAGGTGAATAAGCTCGTATAAGTCAATCCAAGCTTATGCTAAAATTCAGAGATTAAATGTAAAAATCCCAAAAATACACACGAACTAGAAATGTTGTAATTTTCAACAAAAAAAACTAAAAATATTATACAAATTTCAATACTTTAAAGCATAAAAATACTAAAATGCACTAAAGCAGTGTTGCTGAAATAGTCAAATTAAAACAAATTGCACAACCAACTAGCATATCTAATTATCAACAAACCCAATAATCAATTAATGTTAAATTAACATAATTAAGATACAGAAAAACACACACAGCAATAAACAACAGTAACATTTTCAACAATGCAGAAAATTTCAAAAACAAAATTGGGGGAAATGCTTACAGAGGCTTTAACAAGGAAGCTACTACGGCGAGAAGAATGTTGAATTTGAGAAGGGCGAGTGAAGGAAAGTGAAGGGAGAGAGAATGGTTTGGGAAGAGAATTAGGGATAGAGAGAGTAGAAGAAGAGGGTAATTTGGGAGAAAAAAGTGAGGATTTAGGGTTTAGAGATGAGAAGAGAGAAGAAGCAGAGGTAGTAGTAGCTGAGCATGCCATGGTTTGGGATGATGATGGGAAGTGCTATGAGGTTGAAATGAAATGGTTTGGGTTTTGTGGGGTAAGATAAAAACAGTGGTGAAGCAAACAAAGTTGGAGAAGTGCCAACGAGACACAGTCACGGATGGTAGCAATAGGATTAGGACCACCAAAACTAAGTTTGGTATCAGGTGGATAGTCATGATTTTAAAAGATTATTAGGATTTACAATTTGGATTTCAATGGATTTATATCATAAGATTTTAAAGAATTTGAAATGATTTTATAGATTCATAAGATTTTAAAAGATTTTATGAATTTTTAAAAAATCATTGAAAAAAGTGATTACAGTACACTCTCTATCATAATATTTTCAATACAAACTCTTATTTTTATTTTTTTTATGAGAGAGGGAGAGAGAGGGGGGAAGAGAGGAGAGAGAGAGAGAAAAGAGAGGAGAGAGAGAGACATAGTAAAATTTTAAAATAAAAACAATCTCAAGAAATCTCATATTTTCATGAAAGACTTTTTCTTGCTAAAATTTCACTAGAAAATCCCACAAAATCCAATTTATTAAACAATCCTTCGAAATTTGAATAATTTTGAATACCACGAGACTTTTTTTAAGTAATGAAAAGTCTTGATTGAATACCTCACGACTTTTTTAAAATGACAAAGAGTCTTGATTGAATACCACAAAAGTTGCAAAGAGTTTTGATTGAATACCACGAGACTTTTTTATAATTAAAAAGTCTTTTAAAATCTCTTAGAATCCTAATCCAATACATCCCCTAAGTTGGTTGAGAATTCAGAAGTGCCAACAAGACACACTCACGGATAGTAGCAATAGGACTAGGACCACCAAAACTAAGTTTGGTATCACGTGGCTGCGTCAGAATCACAGTGATCTATCGTAATGTTTTAAAATTACATTTTGTAGTTTTTATAAAATGAAGCTAATCTATGGAAACTTCTCACATCATGAATTAACTTTGGAATAGGCCAAGTATTGATTGCCATAACTTTGTTGGGGTCAACTCGAATGCTTTCAGCAGTGATAATATAACCCAGAAAAGTAACATCATCGGTTCAGAAGGAACATTTCTTCATATTTGCATAGAGTTTTTGTTCACGAAGAGTTTGTAACAATTGTCAAAGTTGTTCTAAGTGTTCCTCTTTGTGTTTGTTGTAGATTAAAATATCGTCAAAGCATATAACTATAAATTGGCAATGAATTGAATTGTCAAAGTACTAGATCATTTGACGCATGGAGGTACTTGGAGTATTAGATCATCCAAAGGACATCATTGTTCATTCTTATAAGTCATCTCTAGTTTTAAACACGATATTCCATTCATCCCCTAGCCTAAGCCAGATTTGATGGTATTCACTTCGAAGATCAATATGTGAAAAAATGGTGGCATCGTGCAACTGATCTAATAAATCATCAAGTCTATGTATCATAAATCGATACTTAATGGTAATTGTGTTGACAACTCGGCTATTAACACACATTCTCCAACTTCCGTCCTTATTTGGTACTAAAATTGCAAGAAGAACACAAGGGGCTACGTTTTCTTGTATTAGTCTTTTCTTCAACAATTCTTCAACCTAACGTGTGATTTCAGCGTGTTCTTGTGGACTTATTCTATAAGTTGGTCTATTAGGAATGACAACTCTAGAAATAAAATCAATAGCATGTTGAATGTCTCGCACCAACGGTAATCCTTGTGGAACGTCTTATGGTACAACATCTAAAAATTTAACGAGCATTTGTTTAATTTCTGTTAGAAGGACAATTTATTCATTTTCTTTGAACACTAGAATAAAGCTCGTGGTATGGACTTCATTAACAACTTCCTTTAGCCGAGTCTTAGTGATCAAAGAAACTAATGGCTTAGATTCATTTTTATTTTATCAAGTCCCCTTGGTGGTAGTTAACTTGATTTTTACTCCACTTTGACAAAGGCGATGTTGGCATAATAATCATGATGGGCACGACGATTGTATTTTCAAGGTCTTCCAAGGAGAAGAGGACATGCATCCAGTGGAACGACATCACACCAAACTTCGATCTTGATACTTATGACCAGTGGAAAAAGTAACAAGTCAACACTTTGTAACCATCACTTTACTACCTTTGTTGAGCCATTGTAGTTTGTAAGGAGGAGGGTGACTTTGTGTAGGCATCTTTAACTTCTCTACCATTTTGTTTGAAACCACATTTTCACAATTACCACTATCTATAATAACATCACAAAAGTTTTCAGTAGAGGTGCAACAAGTATGAAAAATGTTTTTCCTCAGCCAATGCTTCTTGGGCTGACATTGTGTGTATATTTCGACTGATTACCAGAGGTTCACCATGATCAGTAACAATGAGCCATTCATCACAAATTGGCCCTAGCTCTTCTTCTCTTTCAAGTTTATCTCAGGTTGTTTCCTCTTCAACTTCTTCATAATATTCTCCTTTGATGATGGTGATAGTTCTTCGTGATGGACAATATCTTAACATTTGATAACTTTAGGTTTATTTTCTATGGTGGTTTTAGGAGGTGGTTTTATAGAAGTACATGAGGGATTTATGCATGTTTTTTGCAGACAAAAGAAGAATTCTCAATGGAGGGAGAATTCCTATAAGAATGTTTCATGGGCAAATCTTTCTCCACTTGTGTGGCCAAACTAACTACATCGTCTAATGACCAATATCATTAGAGGTGAACTAGATGAGCAATATCAATGTTTAATCCACCAAAGTAACAAGTTATTATTTGATTTTCCCTTTCATGAATGTCACACTTCATCATCGACTTCTCAAATTCTTGGGTATATTCTTCCACAAACAAGTTGGTTTGATATTGATTATGTAGTTGAATAAAATTATCTTGATATTAATGAGAAGGCAATAACTTTTTGGTTAGTTCTCGACACATTTCCTCCGAAGTCTTGATCTTGCTTTGACCTTTACATGCTCGCTTCGTTCTAAGATTATCCCACCAAATGAAAATGTAAGACACAAATTTGTCATTGATATTTATAATTTATAATAAAATCATACACAACATAAATGTTTGTCACCGATCAATAAATTAAATTCATAAATTATTTGCTATATTTTAAATAAAAATAAAAATAATTTTAATACATTGATTTCAGTTTATTAAAAAACATACATAAGTCAATATTATTAACGGAAAACAATTTTATTGATTGAATAAGGTTTACTTGAAATTCTACAATATTATAGAAAAAATTCCTAATTTTTTAAATATATTTTCTGGCTTAATATAATATCAAACTTAACATCAAGCAAAATTTGGCGAACTTGTTCGAACATATTTTAGCTCAGCAATTAAGATCACTCTCTCTTGAGTTGAAGTTTTAGGCTTTGTTTGAGAGTTTGGAGGGGAGCAAGAGGAAGAGCTTACGGGGGGTGGAAAATATAACGGAAAATGAAAGAATCTTTCACTTTTTTTTTAAAGAGTATTTGTTTTAAAGAATGATAAACTATTGCTTATGATTAATATATTTTTCATTTTAAGAATATTATAACAGACATAGATTAAATTTCGAAGAATTCATATAAACCCTTCTATACCCCTTAAAACTCTCTTCCAATACAATATTTGAGTCCCAAATGAAGATGATTTTGTATTATGAAGAAAAATGAACCACCAAAAGTCCTCCCTTTCCAATGTCCTTCATTTCTTTCACATGTTCCTTCCTTTTCTTCAAATCTCTCCATTCCTTTCTCCTCCAAACTCATAAACAAATCTTTTGTCTGTGATCTTTAGATAGTATCCCTTCTTATTGGAACCGGTCTTGAAACTCCATTAACACTTAAAAAAAATATTGTCAAAACGAGGTATCAAGGAAGGTGGGTAGGGGTGAGACAACTAGTTTTTGGAAAGATGGTTGGGTGGGTGGTGCTCCCTTGTGTTTGCAATTTCCCCAGTTATTTTCAATTGCAACCATTAAGAATGTGAAGGTGATGTTAAGGGTGAGAGAGGGAGATATGTGGGTGTTGAAGTGGTCGTGGAGACGTAGATTATTTGTATGGGAGGAAGATTTGTTGGGTCTTTCGGTGGAAGTGGTTGATCCATGGGTAGTAGGAGAGAATGTTGATAGGTGGCGGTGGTAGCCGGAAGATAGTGGAGTTTTCTCGGTGGTTCGGCCTATTTATTGTTGGAAGAGAAACTTCTTATCACAAATAAAGTATAACCCTTAGAGAAATAAGTCTTTTTATACTTATGGAAGAGTCCGACTCCTTCGAAGATAATCACACTCTCTTGGAAAGGTGTTACTAGATCGTGTCCCTACTAGAATTAACTTAAGAAGGCAGAGGGTACCGGCTCCTAATGAACCGTTGGGGTGTATTAATTGTGATATTGGGAAAGAATCTGCCTTGCATTTATTTCTACGGTGCTGCATGCCAGAGAGGTGTGGCATAAAGTGTGTTGGCTTGGTGTGGAAATCTTGATTCCTGATTTGTAGAGTGTGTGATGCAAGGTAAAAAATCCCGAAAAGGGCTATTGTTGGTTTGGCATACAAACAATGATATGGGTGATTTGGAAAACAAGGAGTGACAAGATTTTTAACCAAAAGGAAAGGGGGGTAAACGATGTTGTCGAGGAAATTAAAGTGACATCATGGCATTGGCTTTGTGGTAGACTGAATGTTGCACCTTGTTTACTTTATGAATGGTATTGGAATCTAGGCAGTTGCTTTAAAAGATAACGATGTCGACTGTTGGTTTCTTGTGGCCAAGTGTTTTCTGCACAGTTTTGTAGACATGGTCTGGGCGCTGGTTTTTTGTTATGGCGTGTGGTGTTCTTATGTTTTTACCTCACACTAGTTAAATTGTAGGAGTGTGGAAAAGGGAAAGAGATTACATTGCTATTCGAAGGTTTCTTCATCTTCACACTAGTTCCAAGCATGTTCGATTATGTTTTTCATTTTAAGAACGTGGGTTACAGCTCTATGTGGAAGAGTTTATAATACCAGTGCCATGGGGAATTTACAAATACAGATGAACAGTGGCCGGCGCACACACTAAAAGATTTTTTTTAGTTAATAAAAAAAAATTGATAATAAAATAATTTAGGATTTCAAGGAATAGTTTGTGACTACGGAAGAATGACTCCAGTGTCATGCTAGATTAATTTAATGGTAACAAATTCTTCATACGTCCCTTACCATAAAATCATCCAATAACCTTTCAAAAATAAATAAATAAAATCAACCAATAAAATTTATGCGTGTAAAGAAAAGTTTTTTTTTATTTGAAAGGGGTGTAAGGAAAAGTTGGTGTATCAAAGATGTATATTACTATGACATTTTTTAGAGATATTTGCTATGACATATTCGCCTCTACGATTATTTATAGGAAAATGTTAACGAGTGTCTTCAGGGCACTCTTTAATGATCATAAGTAGTAAGTATTTATGAAAATATGTGTAATTAATGTATTAGAAATAAAAATATTTTACTAAGTAGTAAGTATTTATGAAAATATGTGTAATTAATGTATTAGAAATAAAAATGTTTTACTTTTTTAAACAATAATTACTTAATTTTGAAATGCTTAAAGAGTGTTCAGGAACACTCGTTAACAAGACTCTTATTTATATCATAATAGTAATGAAAAAAATGATATATTGCAAAATGGTAAATTAAATAGGCTGTTTATGTAAAAACAAAATCATCAATGAATATGAAATTTTGAAAACGACCTTATATTAAAAGGTGAAATGAAAAATGAACTTTTATTTAATATTTTTTTTGTCAAGTAGCCTAGCTAGTGGCTAGAAATTCGTCCCTTAAAGGTGAATATGTGAGATGTATGAGATTGAAACTTCGGTCCTAACATGGTCCATAAAAAAACAAACTTTTAATTAGATACCTAACATCGAATAAGATGGCCCATAAAAAAAGATAATTTAATAAAAAAAATAATATTTCAAGAATACTTCTTAATCATATTTTTGTTCTATTCTTGATTTTATTTCAAGCTTACAGAAATATAATCTATGAAAACACAAAATTAATACATAGTCTAATTATTTTGGCAAAATTATTTCAAAGGTTAATTTTCTTATTTATTTGTACCACTTACAAAATTATTTGCCTATTATTTTTATATAGATTCTCTCCACTAGTTGTAATCATGCTTATCAAACATAAAATATCGGTTTTCTCCAAGCCAAAGATTTGAACACATCATGTTTGCTTCTAAGGTGCGATGAACTACATTAACTTTTTCTTTTTTTTTTAAGTAGTCTAGTGGCTAGAACTCACATAATTAAATATGAAGAAGTGAGGTGTCCGAGGTTCAAACCCTAATCCCTGCATAAATTATGCAATGTCCCTGCCAATTGAGCCTAACACGAACTACATTAACTTTTCTACCTAATAAGAGTTGACAAACGTAAATGATAAAAGATGTTCATATTTTCAGACAATGATCCCATATTTTGACGAATCCTCTCATTTGTTACCGAAAACATCTACATTTAATTCCACTTAGTAAACTCTAACAAAACATTTTATGCGACTACTTCTCATGTAAAATCATCTACCTTTAATCACACTAATAATGACTAAACAACGAATATTAAAAATAACCTTCAAATATTGTGTCGTGAATTGAACAGAGATATATTAATACTACAAATAATACATATTCAAAAATAAAGAAAACAATAAAAAAGAGAAAGCCTTGAAAAAGAAAAAACTACACTATATCAATAATAATCTGATCATGAAATATATAAGGGGTATCTCATCAAAGTCATAAAAATTAGCCATATGCTACAAAATATGTTAGCCATATATCTTGATTTTAAGGTGCATCAACTGCATTAACTTCTCTACCAAATGAGAGTTTACAATCACAAACGATAAAAAAAAAGTTCACATTCTCAAGAGACTCCATATATTTCGAGTAATCCACTTTACATTTACGTTAGCACCAATAAACTCTACCAAAATACATGACTTGACTATTTTGTAATAAAAAGACGTTCATATTTTTAAAGGACGATCCAATACATTTCAAGTAAGCCTCTCTACATTTACGTCTACACCAATAAAATTTATCAAAATACTCTATTTCTCGTGTGAAACCGTCTACCATTTATCACACTAATAGCTAAATAACGAAGATTAAAAATAATATTGTGTCGTGCATTACACGGAATCCATTACTACTAATAACAAATAAGAAATTCTATTAAAAAAAGAAATAATAAATTTATAAATAGAAATATTCTAAAAATGAAAAAAAAAAGAAAAAAAATCAATGATTCGTTTTATTTCACATTAATAATAATCCAAAGAAAGAAAATAATAATATTTTGTTTTTAATTTTGTCTTATTTGGCCACACTCATACACACTAACTCACGTAGTCACGTAGTTATTATTAAGTTTCTTCCCTCCACATCTATCCGAAACAAAATTCCCTCCCTTCTTCCCTCCTTCAGTTTCTTCTCTCTTCTCTCTCTCTCTCTCTAAACCCCCACTTTCTCTCTCTAAAACCCTACTTCTCCCCCAATTTCTCTCCGATCATTTTCCATTTCCGTTTCCACTCCGATTCTCCGCCGTAACCGTAATGTCCGGTAACGCTGGACCTTCCGACCGTGGCTCGCCGATGCCGACCGGAGCACAGATTCGGCCGCCGTTAAAGCGTCATCTGGCGTTTGTTTCGACCAAACCACCGTTTGCACCGACTGATGAGTATCATACTTTCGCTGCTGTTGATTCTAGGAAAGTCGCCGATCATGTCAATGAAGCCGTTATTGTTAGATCTCCGGTGTGTTCTTCGTTTTAGTCTTTCTGTTCTTCGATTTTGCTTCGTAATTTTGTTTCGTTCATTTTGCATCTTTTGAATTAGAAGTTTATGTGTTTGTGTTTTGTGTTGTTTGTTTTGTGATTTTTTTATTTTTTATTTTTTGTGGAAATAGTTGGATTCATGTTTTATATGCTTTTGATTTTGGTTTATTGGAGTGAAGTTTTGATTTTATTATTAGTTAATTTTTTGTTATTATTATTATTAATTATTAATTTCACTTTGAAATGTTAAAATTATTTCCTAACACTGGATCTGAATTCAACTTGGTTTAATTAAAATTGGAGGGATTTTCTGAGGCTTCAAAATTTCACTAGTATGGTAGTTTTGTGCAAAATTGTGTTGAAAACATTTTCGGCGGATACGATTGTTGTACATTGGTATGTTCATTTGCAATTTTGCTCTTGAACACATGCTTATTCTTGTTAACTTGTGCATGCGAGTGTGTGTTTGTTTGATAGGTGTAGTTCATTTAGTCTAATGTTTGGCTCTGTAGCACCGACACTTTTACCAAAGGTGTGTCTGGTGTTTGACATGCGTTTGTGTCTGACACTGACACATGTGATTACATTCAGTTATTTCATTTCTTTTTAAATTATTACTGGTGTCAACGTGTCTGTGTCACTGCTTCATAGATGCTTGGTGATTATGTGCAAAAATGTGTCGATTTTTGGCGGATAAGATTATTGTACTTTGGTTGTAATGTTGCTTTTGAATGCATGTTTATTCTTGTTAACTGATATAGATGTTTTTGTTATGTGTAGTTCATTAAGTTTGAGTGCCTTGGTAATGCTCGCTTATGAACTCTTTTCATTTGTGTCTTCATGTAATGAGATTGAATTGCTTAGTTTGCTTGTTAACTTTTATAGCTAGCATTGTTATAAACTTGTAATTGTATGCATCAAAGGATTAATTACTACTTTTGCTTAGTTGTTTGAAATATATCTTTTCCATTTCACCGATATATTGATGTGTGTGTGTGTGTCTTTGGTCATGATGGTGGTCCTAGGTCATAAAGCGGAAGAGTGGAATGAATGAAAGTGAAGGAGACTCGCAAAAGTCAAGTAACAGCCCTGGATACACTAATGCAATGAACAGCCCCTTTAAAACTCCTTTGTCTGCAAAAGGGGGAAGGGCAAACAAGTCAAGGGCATCCAAAGAAGGCAAATCATGTCCTCCAACACCTATCTCAAATGCTGGTCAGAAATTTTCCCGATTAACTTTCCATTTATCTACGTTATGTTCAAATTGTAATTTGCTTCTTCCTTGTTGTACCCCAGCTTATAGTTTCTTATGACATGCAGGTTCCCCTTCTCCGCATACTCCTGCTGGTAGCTGTCGTTATGACAGTTCCTTAGGTAATTTTGGAAGCAATTTTAACCAACAAGCTCTTCACATTCACCTTCTGGATATGTATGAGTTGTGTAGTTATTTCTATAAGAATAAACATGACAAACTTATACAAGAACTTCACAGGTCTCTTGACAAAAAAGTTCATCCATTTACTCAAGCGTGCTGAGGATGGTATTCTTGACCTAAATAAAGCAGCAGAAACTTTGCAGGTTCATTTTTTATACAAAAGATTATGACCAATATATCTGTTACCTCTTCTTTTTGTATCCTATATGAATTTAAATTCTCCTATACTATAGGTGCAAAAGAGGAGGATATATGACATAACTAATGTTTTGGAAGGCATTGGTCTCATCGAAAAGAATATCAAGAACAGAATATATTGGAAGTAATGTGACACATTTTCTAATTTTTCTATCGTTTAGCGTAAAGTTTAGATGTATATGTTTAAACAAAATTCTTACATCAAACCTTGTGGCATGCAGAGGAATTGAATCTTCTACGCCTGGTAATGTGGATGGTGATATCTCTTTGCTTAAGGTAAGGGATGTAGATGTCGTTTTCTTGAGACCTATTGACACATGGAACTAATTGTTATACAATTGTCTGTGTCAGTGACACCGCTCGTGTATATTCGTTTCCAACTATAATGTCTATTTGCTGCACTCAACATTTAACGGCTCGGACTCTTGTTGGTCAAGATCCATGTTTATATTGATGCTATCAATATTAAAAAGGATTAGTAATGAAGGATAGTATCAATCTCTTGTGATAAGGGATATAGATAATGTTTCACTGTTGTTTTCTCATATTGATAAGGGTAGAGATTTGAGTTTAAAGAAGCACTAGAAACTCCATAGGAGAGAGAAAGTTTGAGAGAAGAGAGAAAATAAACTGAATATTAAACTGTAACTGAATAACCACCACTAGCTCACTGAGGCTCAAGGCTTTTCTGTCTCAATGGAGAGTTCTAGAGTACCCACTCTACAACTCACGATACAGTGATAACAGACACATACTCACACATACTCATTAAATTACCTCCTCAAGCTAAGGGTGGTTGAGGCCTAGGCAGTTCCCTGGGATTGTTTCTAAGTAAACAGAAACATTGAGTAGACAGAGGCTTACTCAGAATATCATCTACTTTGTCAAATGTCGGACCACAAAGTAATCAAGTTAGAGCCAATACAAATGTATGCCGCAGTAGTAGAACGGCTGTCATCAATGTTTGAGGCCCAATCAGCATCACAGAAGACCTGCAAAGTGAACGGGTCATAGGAGAACGAGGCTGCAGTAGAAGCCCATATGTGTCAGTACCTTGTAGAATGTGAAGGATTCTTTTAACCAACTTCTAGTGCTCATTTAAAAATTCAATACTAAAATACCTCTGACCTCACCTTTTCTCCCCTCTTCTCCTATTTGCAATAGGGGCTATCCCGCTACTGCCGCTCTATAGCTATCCCAGTTTCAGGGTCAGCCACTCTTCATGTTATCATACACTTACAGGGCCCCTTATCTATCTTACTATCATGTGTCCAGAGATCACATACTCTGCATATTTTTTAAGCCAATTAATGCTAGAACCATGATGTAGGCATTGTAACGCTGCTATGTGTGTTCTTTGATATTTAAAGTCCTCACTCGGTTGATTAATTATCTTGTTAGAGGTGAATGTTCCACAACTAGTTGAATATTGTAACTCAAACTAGGTTTCTTGTCCATTAACCCGAAGATCAGTATCAGGGTACTTGATAAAACTTGGCCCATCTCACATAATCCCCATGCTCCAACATGAGGGAAAGAAAGAGGACATCATCAATATGTTGTGATAAGGATAAGGAGAATATTCGATTTTTTTTTTTTTTTGCTTTTGCATGTTGATAAGGGTAGATATTTGAAACTGAGTTTGATAGTTTATTAGTAGTTCTACTTCATATTTCGAGTTGTTTGAGGCACATGTATGCATAGGTGATTTTGTATAATCTGTAGCCCTAATCATTCAAACCAGAAATCCATACATTTTATTAATTAGAATGACTTAGTGGCATAGCATGTTATAACATAATAAATTATGTTGTCGGCCTTGTGGCTTTGACTTAGAAGCTACCTTGCAACACGTTGTTAATTGGCTGTTGGCCTTGTGGCTTTGTCTTGCAGTCGGAAGTTGACAACCTTTCTCTGGAAGAGCAGAGACTAGATGATCAGATAAGGTTATATGGTTGCTTTACATTACAAAAAGGAGAAATATATATTACTATACTGTTGTCTAATGCGTTTGAACCATTATTAACAGGGAAATGCAAGAAAGACTGAGAGGTTTGAGCGAAGATGAAAACAACCAGAAGTAATCTCCCATTTAGTTCTTAGATTCATTTTTGCTTTGTCCTCCTTCCAGAAGGAAAAATATTGTTATTGATAAATGATAAACTTAAACCAATTTTCAATTCCTTTTAGGTTCCTTTTTGTGACCGAGGAAGATATTAAGGGCCTACCTTGCTTCCAGGTAAGTTCTTTGTTTGTGCATTGCACTCCAACCTTTTCCATTGTTATTATCAACATTGTTGTCTTCTCCTTTCATGCTGTTATTGAGGTTTTTCTTTTTATTTAATACTAGTGCATTTCTTGTAGCAGAATGAAACTTTGATAGCAATCAAAGCTCCGCATGGAACCACCTTGGAAGTTCCTGATCCTGAGGAAGTAAGTTTAGGGAATCAACTGATGAAAGGTTCATGATCTTTGTAAAATTAGTGTTTCTGATACATGATGGAAAATTAATGCTTCCATATGCATTAGGCCGTTGACGAACTACAGCGGAGATATAGAATCATTCTAAGGAGCACAATGGGTCCAATTGATGTCTACCTTATCAGGTATAGCTACTTTGGCTATTAATGATTTATGGGGGTTGCTAATTACTCCTACATATTAGTAATTAACACACACATACTTTATTCTAGTTTTGTAGTTTATCTTTTTGATAATGCATTCTCCAGTTAATTTTGGAATTTTTGAACCGTTTCAGTCAATTTGAAGAGAAATTTGAAGAGATTAATGGTGCTGAGCCCCCCGCAAGCTTCCCTCTTGCTTCAAGTTCAGGGTCCAATGAGCAACAAGTGACAGAAATTGTACCTGCTGAATGCAGTGGAAAGGATCTTGAACCTCAAGCTCTGCTCTCTTCTCAGACATACTCTGATTTAAATGTTTCGCAAGAGTTTGCTGGGGGAATGATGAAGATTGTCCCTTCAGATGCTGATGTAAGTATATCACAGCCTTGTGAGGATTCCCCCTCCACTTCATACTGGGGATTTTGGGCTGCACTTGTCTAAATCCTTCGTATTGATTAAACGCTTCGGATGTGGTCCTGCAGTTGTTTTATTAGTATTTAATGATTGGTTAAGTGTGATTCTTTGATGAAATGCAATGTACTGCATTCTTTGCTGATAGTTTTGGTAATTTTTGTAGAATGATGCTGATTATTGGCTTCTATCAGATGCTGAAGTTAGCATAACAGATATGTGGAGAACAGATTGTATCCTTTTTGTTTTAATGCTTTTCTTCAATGCTTTTTCTTTTTCCTTCATGTGTCTTATGTCTTATTTGAAGTAATATGTATGATTCCTTAACTCCAGCATAACAGCTAATGTTGATTGGAGTGGAGTGGACATGCTTCATCCTGATTTTGAAATGCTCTCGAGGCCACAAACTCCATCGCCGGGACTTGCAGAAGCACCATCGACTGTAGCTAACCCTAATCAGAGATGATTTTGATTTGTTTATTATCACTAAGTTAGAAAGTATGGTCATCATCCTCTGTATTGAGGGGAAGCTACTTCAATAGAGTAATTGCTAGCTAGCCTTGTGAATGTTGAGGATGCTGTCGGGAGCTGTTGAGTTTCAAGCTGAGAGTTCTTACTACACTTAAAGTAAATCACCGACTCTCTCTTAGGCATAAACGGGTTATAGTAGACATACTAAGCATGTGGAGAATTTAGCTTAGAAGTTAGAGAAGTTGTGATGAGTATCATTACAGAAAATGTTGCTACTGCATGAAATGTAAGGTAGGTAGACTTGATGATCAGTATTTGTATCTGGACAAGTTATTAGCCATATTTGAAGTGTGGCATAGTGGGTCATTTTTTTTCCTTTTTGAAAAGGAGAAACTGCTATGCAGATGCTGACCCCAAACAACTTCAAGGGTGCACTGGATATTGTTAGGACAGGACTGCCTTATTCAATTATCATTCATGCTTGTAAACATTTCATAAACAGTCTGCTGATAAAATTATGTCATTTGTTATCCCGAACTACTCCCGTTTTTCTATCGTTTTGTTCTATCTTTGGGATTCCTATTGCATGAAGGCTTACACATGTTTGAGCTTACAATAGTTTTGAAAGCATCTCGAGATGGGACCATTCTGCTATACAATTTCAAGCATATCTAAGTGTGAACAAGGATTTTTTGTTTTTTCAATGTGCTGCTGTATCAGCGACATTTGATCGATAAGTGTTGTTAATGATTGCTATTGTAGTAAACTGATTTTGTTGAAGCAAGCAAAGTTGTCTTTCATTAGATAGTAAGGAGTGGATGCATGCTGAAATATCATAGGATGTATCGGGACTAACTAGTCTAGGGGCTACTTTTGCTAAAGCATGGACAGTTCTATTGGGTTGTCTTAATATCTGTTTGGGAAGCCAAACCCACCTAATCTAGAAGCTTACTTTCCTAGCTTTCATGGCAATGTGATTTCCTACGGGTTTTGAAAAAATTAAGCCATTCCAAACACACACTTAGTAAATTCAACACCAGAGTTTCAAAAAGAAGATATGATGTCTATACTATGATAATATGGTGCTGAAGTTAGAGACATCATTATCATCAACTACTCTCTTATCGTCAAACTCAAATCAAAGTTACTAAGTTGGAAGATGATAATCCACTGTAATGCTACTATTAAACTATAAGCTTCTCCTTCATCAATCGAACATAAAGGAGACTTTCAAACTATCTTGGTAACCTTGTCATCTCTAGTACACATACCGATACCAACACAACCATGTTGGGAGGGGAAGGGGGCGTCTACGTTACACTTATAGCTTCATGAGCCAAACAATGTGAAGTAGATCCATTAAAAGGTTGCACCATAGGAAATTGGCATGACACTAAACGCTGAGGAAGTGACCAATCTGCAAGCAATGATATCCTTCGACGCACAACCTAAATTGGGAAACCTTTACTTTCCTAATCTTCCACAAAGACCACTAGATGATAAGCTACATAGGAGCCTTATATGTTGGAATGGAAATAAGAACATATAGGAGTAAGTCTGAGGTTCTCTGCCATAGAAATAACAATCTCCAAATCATGCCAAAATCCACTTATTTTCCAACATTCAATGCTTCAAGGGCCAAAGGAAATTTGTGCCTGCCATCCTCCAGTTCAGACTCAGAAAAGACACAACCACTTTATTGCAGTCCCCTTGTTTGCGATCTCACTCAACCAGTTAAGACATTCCTCCAAATACGCCACCAAACATTATAGACTTTTGGTGGGGTTTAACCTTCCGAATCGAAGACCATTTACATGACAAATAGGGATGATTAGGTTTAAGGAATTTGACCTATACAAAATTTATACAAACTCTTAACAGAATAAAGGTCACGAGGTTCAAAGCGAGGAACTGAGGTAACCTTGGTCACATCTTCATGGGATAAAAGCGAAGAAAGCAAGTTAGTTTTCCAAGCTTTAACATTTAACATTGGGTTGCAATAAATCCTGCACTAGAAGAGTAGGTAACATATTTCTATACTGGTAAACATATGCCACTTTGAAATTGAACCATCTTGTAGTCACGATTTATGCCAAACAGAGACGTCTTCACATGTGCCGATGCTCCGTTTGAACCCCTCCTTTAAGAGGAATTTAGAACACTAAATAGTAAATGCTACACCAAACATAGCTTCGTCTGTGATTGATATGAGCCTCCAAAAAATACTTTGTAAAGACGCGTGATTAGCCAATCAAGTTTTGTTAAGAGATTTCGGACTTGATTTTCTAACATAGTAAAATTAAAGGTAGGACGAGTCTTGAAGCTGAAACCCACACCAGAACAAGTCTTACTCATATAGAACTTATTTCATTACAAACAATTAATGCAACAAATTATGAGCAGCCACTAAAAGGAATTCAACATTTTTTCTATTTTTCCAAATAATGTGGGCCGTGGAGGAAGATAAGTACTCATGATATAGGTTGGAATGAATTGCAAAAATGATTTTATGAGCACTTATCTGCTAGCTTGAGAAATATTTAAAACTTGTCAAGGATTAATTTTCCACCGGATATGATCTTTAGAAATTTAATTTTTTTTTCTTTCATGTTTCTACCGACCTAGCAAGCTGCCACGGAACTTTGTTATTGCTCCCCCGTTGCTCTAGCAAGCAAATAGTACTAACTACTATTATAGTAGGTTTGTGATTTAAGAGTGTGCTCATCTCTAGCCAAGTCTTAGGTTCGAATTCTCTATGTATCAACAATTATCGCGTTGGGTTAGTCATATAAGATTTTGCTCTGGTTTTAATTAGGTCATCCACTAGTGGACAATGAGGTTAGTCAGATTAGCTAGTCAGTTCTTAGGCGGGATACTGATTTTTCCAACAGCAAAAAAAATTACAGGATTAAACTAAAAAAAATGAGATAATGACTAAAAATTTATTTTGGCCAAAATAATCATCGCATGTAGTTCATCTCATTCAACAAAAGTAAAAAGAAAGAAAAAAGGCAATATTTGCCAAGTGGTCACTAAAAACTCTTATTTGAATGACAAATCAAAGACATAATAAGTGAACTTGTCTCTAACTAGAAGATGGTTGCAATGGCAATTGTGGCTACCATGATGACTCCAAAGATGGATGATACAATAGAGTGAGCAGACGAAGAAGGTGAAGGTGCACCTTCTGCTAGTACATTGATGACAAGCTTCATTTGACGAGCAGCGCAATGATTTGCCTTTCCACAAACATACCACTTTCTTCCATCGGTTTTCAGTGCAATAACGTCTTTTCCGGTGGAAAGTGCTTCATTTTCTGATGGAAAAGTGCAGCTTTGAAAGAGTTTACCATCCACTTTGAAGACATTGTGCTTGGTGTTATCATAATTGAACACTGAAATAAAAAGATATAAAAGAGAAAAAGTTGATTTTTAAATGGCAAGTTCTATATACAGAAATTTACATGTTCTTAAATATTGCTAAGCAATAACATATGGAGCAGTAATGTCGAAATGGTGAAGACAATATTATATATAATGTGTGAAGGGAATATATAGTACTTCACAACATATGGTACGTACTAAAAAATTGGTTACATGTTTGCTAGAGTCCAACTAGATTATAACATTGTGTAAAAAACTAGATTATAATTAACAACATAACGTAAAATCATTTATAAAAAAGTTTCTTTTGAACAAAATCTAAAAAAATTAACTAATTAACTATCTGATATGAAGCACATTATGCAAATAATGGTAGTGCAAATCAATTTTTTTTACCAAGGTTGTCACCAACACGAAAAACTTTGTCTTGGGCCCATTGAGTGTAGTTGAAATCAACAGTCCAACCCTTTTCATCACCCACAACGTGATCAGCTGCCATTGCTACTGAGGAAAGCAAAACCATGGAAATGGCAAGGTAGATTGCATGAGAAGAAGTCATTTTACCAAAATTTGAGGGTACAATAAGTATTTTCCTAAAATCTCAATAAAATGCAGAAGTTATTGCTTTGATGAATTGTTAGCTCACACTAATATGCATTTCAAGTTTCAATTTGGTATATTTATAGGACTTGTATATTGATCTTAACGAGAATTAAAATATATGAAGCCTTGCAAATGGCAATAGGACAAGTACCGGATTAGGTCGGCTTATATTTTCTACATTTCAAAAGTTTTTCTAGAGTAAATAATCTTTTTTTTGGCGGTGAGAGTAAATAATGTTTGATCCTTGTTTTAGATATAAAGAAAATGGTATCTAATTTAGATTTTCAAAAAAAGAATTCATTAAGTTTAATTATCAGAAAAAGTTAAACAATTAAAAGAGTTCATGATGCATGGAAAGACAGACTAAAAAACCACTCTCTCCTAAAATAAGTATTACATTTACAAAAATATTATCTAATGTGTTGTGTCCTAATGTAATAGCTATTGTAGACAAAAGATTAAATAATTAATGTGTACCAATTTTAAGAGACTATTTGTAGATTTTGTTTCTAGACTAAGATCGTTTGTTATAGGCTAAAATAAAAATGATTTTGATATAAATATTTTGGAGAATATTGTTAGACAATCTTAAGAATATCATAACTCATGCTTGAAAAAGCATTCACGTTAAAAATTATGCATATTATATTATTATATTAATAGCTTCTTATTATGGCTCAAAAAAAAAATAGCTTCTTATTAATCTGGTTATAGATCCCGTAAAATATATTTTTATCTCTATTCTATAGAAAATGATTTTCTTAAAAAAAAACTAATGAACATGGTTATTTCATTTTTAAGAGAAACCTAAATCATGGTTGAAAAAGCACTCAAGTTGAAAGTTATGCATATTACATAGTTTATTATTATTATTAGTATGGATGAAAAAACATAGACACCATAAACTATATCCTTTTTCTCTCTTCAATTAAAGTTTTTTTTTTTAGAAAATTATTTCATTTTTAACAAAAGGAATTTTTTTTTAGAAAATTTTACAAATAAACATAACTATAAGATGAAAATGCTTTCCAAAATATCTTAATCAAACGGCCCTGAATTGGATGCTACATGTTTTTTTTAGGATCGAATCTTTGGTCAACATTGATTAAAATGAAAAGAAACTGAAAAAAAAAGCTCAATTAATCAAAAAGTAGACAATTGTAAGTGCTATGATCTGTCCAAAAAAAAAGAGTACTGTGAGTCCAACTAGAGTTAAACTTTAAAGTAACTTGGCCATTGATAATTAAATAAATAAATGTGCTTACAACTTTGTTTCTTTGTAAAAGAAAAAAGAAGGCTTGGTTTTGGAACGGCAAGTAAATTCTTCAACATGCATAAGTCGAAGAGAACAGAAAATATTTGATCCGGCCTGCAGCATTGTAGTGTGTTCTAGTGTCGTATTATGGTCTTTTCTCCTCTTTCACAAAATAATCATCACATAGTTTATTCAACAAAATTCAAAGATAAACTAGACCGTCGTACGAGTTGGGTTTGATGTAATACCTAATACTATGTCGTGATTCACTATTCATGAAAATGTTAATGTCGTGATTCACTATTCATAAAAATGTTAATGTTGTTGTTTATATTGAACTTATAGTCGGTGAGAAACATAAACCACATTTGATGCAACGATATCATCTTCACCATCTTCATTGGTTATCAATATCTTCAAACATTTTCTTGAGGTCACTCTTGAAATTGCAACATATAATTGACCATATGAGAATATTGATGTTGGAAGATACATTCGGACATGTTTAAGTGATTGTCCTTGATTTTAATTAAAGGTCATAGCAACCTTGATTCCCATTGAAAACTCTTCCTTGACATTTCAGTTCCGTCTCCCTCTCTTCCACATATCATTTTATCATGATTCAGTTTCTCTCTCTGATTTATTTTTCTTTCCATTTTTTCCTCTTTCTCATCTTTCTTTTTCCATTCCATTTCTTGATCATTTGTTTTTCTCCCACTCTTCATCCATTATTTTTCATTTTTACACATCTCCAAATATTTGTTCTTAGAGAGTTAGGATTGAGGATAGTGTTTTTTATTTCATTGGTTTGTTTCTCATCTATCTTTCTTTTCAAATTAGAGGCACATTATGATCAATAAAATATTTTGTTAGTGGGATAATTGATCCCACTTTGTGTTAATATGATATGCTTTTGGTAAAATTAAGTCATTTTTGGTGAAAAAAAAAATATCTACTAAAATTCTTGTGCATTGAAATTAGAAGACTAAATGAATTGAATGTTAAATTGATTGGAAGTGAAATAGATATTGAAAAGAAATTAACATCTGCCTGCACAGGTTTTGTAGAGCTTCGTATATAACTATAAAATTGACTATATTCTTACTTTTAAAGTTATATTTAGTATTATGTTATCATACTAACTCAAAAAGCAAGAAAAACAAAAGATGGACTGCAATTAAAAAGACAAATCAAGAGAACAAATATATAGAAAAGTCTGCACTAAAAAATTGGTCCTAACCACAAAGGTTGTTAAATCTATAAAAATGAAAAGGAAAAGAAACTGCTATGTGGTAATCGAAATAAAAAAAATAATTATGAAAAGGAACTGTTGTGTGGTAACCGAAAGAAAAAATAATAAAAAAAAGAACCGTTATGTGGTAATTGAAAGAAAAAATAATAATGAAGTGCTATAAAAAATATAAAAATTGCAATGACGTTGATAACTTTAAAAAAATGAACTTTTCACGTTCTACCTGACTCAATTCCGTACCGAACTTATTTTTCATAAAAATTAATCAGGCCCACCAAAAAAGGCGGGGTTATGGTTATTAGGTTCAATTGCATGATTGTGAGAAATAATTTAGGGACTGTGAGATTGAAAGAAATATGATCCAAAATTTGTGTTGAATGCATAACATTGAAGCAATCATATTTCATCAAAATCATTAGTGCTCTGGTGGTAATATTTGTTAAATGAAAGCATGATGTACCTGGTTTGATCCCAAACTTTTTTTTCATAAATGATGGGGAAGACTTAGTATGATTTATATATATAGATATAGCAACATTAGCCAAGAAACCACTAGAAACTCTTATTTGAACTAGCGGAAAGACGGATACGTGCACACCCGTTTTTCTGCTTTTTTTATTGCGTTAACTTTTGAAATTATGAACGGTGTTTATTTATGAAATTTTTATTTTTATTAAAAGTAAAAACATAAATGTTTTTTGCTTTCAAATTATAACAAATCAAACTAATAATGATTATCTATTTCAATTTTTTCAAAAAAAAATGATTATCTATTTCAATGAAACCAATAATATAACAAAAAAAATATAATCTACATCCTTATTTTTTTAATGACAACAATAACAATATTTATTATAGGAAAAGTTGTTGTTTAAGGGTATATTTGGGATAATGAAAAAGTAAGTATTTAAATGATAAAGGAAAAAACTGGACATTTGTGTTTGTTACATTTTTATTTTAATATTTAAATTTAGGCTTTTATATGTGTTTAGTCCCTGCAAATAGGGGGGATTTAAAAATTGGTTCCTGTATTCGTTAATCCTGACAATCTGCCCTCCCAAAGTTTAATCATTTAAAATTTCGTTCCATAACCCACTCAATGACTGCCATGTCACCAGATTACTGACGTGGCACTGTTAATTGGCCAATCACTTGAATAACTCAGCATAAGGGCATGGGAATGTACAAAAACGCCCCTCTTCATCTGAGACCAAACCGAAAAGACAATTTTACCCTTCCTTCATCTTCTTCAAAAACCATCCTCTTTTCTTCTCTTTCTCCGCGATCGTCCTCTTCCTTTCTTCTTCTGCAGATCGTCTTCTTCCTTTCTTTCATTCTAGTTCGTCCTCTTCCTTTCTTTTTTCAACATTGATTTCGATTCAAAAATTCAAAACCCCCATTGTTTCTTCAACATTGAGTTTGGTTTCAACAATGTCTACTGACACCTCAACAAAAGACTCCTATGAAACCTACTTCAATGGTGGCTTGTTTAACTCGTTGCCCACATCTCGAGGGATGCTTCCACTGTGCCGATGTTTACCTCTGAAGCCGATGATTGTTTACATAGCAACGACTTTGGAGAATCAAGGCAAGAGGTTTTGGAGATGTCGCGATTGGCATGTAAGTGTTATGAATTTTTCGTTTTCATAGTATTGTAAACACAGTGAGTAACATTGGAAAATGCTTTGGTATGTAGAGATAAAAAACAATACCTGTAATGAGTGGATTTGGGATGATGACCTTGGTCCAGCTACCAGACCAATGCTACATTGCTATTCAGCTGTTTCAAACTCAAGGGAAGCAGAGTCTGCACCTGTGAATGCACATGTGATTCGTGAAGCAAAGTATGCACCTATGAATGGACCTGTGATTCATGAAGCTGAGTCTGCAAACCAACATTGTAACTGTGGTGAAATTTGGGAGAAGAAGAAAGACAAGTGGAAAATGAAGTTGTTGGATGAAAAGAAGAAGGTTGAATGGCTTAAGTGAATAATCATAGCTAGTTGGTTGTTCTTTGTTGTTTTCTTTGTTAAGAAGTAATGTTATGTAGTTCCTAAGCTTGATGTTAACTGTGTTATGTTATGGTGTAATGTAGTGTAGTATCTAAGATTAGGGAAATTGTGTTTGTGTAATGTACTTGGTACCCTATTATGTAATGTGAGGATTTTGAATGAAATCATGCCTTGTTAGTTTGTCATATGATGACAATGATATTGAATACACAAGTTAGAATACTTGAATACTCAAAAAACTATCATTCATCAATAACTGATGTTTCAAAAGTTGGACTTAACCAAGCAAATCACAAAGTGATGTCAATTCAATAAGTGATGTTATATAAGTTGGACTTAGCCAAACAAAAAATAACATAAGTAACATAAGTTGGACTTAGCCAAACACAAAATACAAGTCATTGACAAACACATTACATAATTAGCACTAAATATATTTCACATTTTCTACACTTCTTAACAAGGCCAAGCAGCTTCCACCTTCATCTCTTAATCTCCTTGGGCCAGCTTCACCACCATCTTTCCCTTAACCAGTAGCCTCTGCAACTTCTTCATCAACCACCTCAATTGGGTTGTCCATATCTTTCCCTAGACTATTTTTTATTGCAGGACCTTTCCATATTGTTCTGCCACTCCTCCTAACATGTTTCACTTCACTATTGGCTCCACAATGGATCTAACAACATCTATGGTCTTAACAGAAGGTTTTCTTGGTGGCTTTTTGTGCATAGCATGTTTCTTCATGACAGTAGTTTGGGCATTGGTTGTTGGGTTCACTACTGTGGTTACATTAGTTGAGGGCTTGATAACTGTGTGTGCATTTTTTGATGTGTGCACAACAGTGTTGACATTAGCAGTTGGCTTCACAAATGTGCGTGAATATTTTGATGTGTGCACAACAGTGTTGATATTAGTTGAGGGCTCTATTAAGGTGTGTGATTTTTTGGTGGTGTGAACTGTAGCAGTTGGCTTAATAGATGAAGACGTAAAGGCCATTGGATTTTTTTGAGGTTTCTTACTCTATTTTGGAGGAATGAATCTTGAATTGCTCCTAACCTTCCTTTTTTTACTTGCACCCTGCACATGCTCAATTATGTCTGGTGTACTCAGTATAGACTCCCCAGTCCCTACTTGACTTTAACTTGCACTTGCTCCATCAACATTCCCTGGTTCACTTGCACTTGCTCGATCAACATTCCCTGGTTCACTTGCACTTGCTCCATTGTCAATTGCTTTATTCCCATCTTCACTTGTCCAAGCTTCACTTGCTCCATTCCTTGCTTGTCTTGGTGGATTTCTCTATTTTCATTGATAATAAAATACACAAGTTAGCATATTACAGAATGTGAAATGTAAAAACAGTGACAATGATAATATGAATACCTTTATTTTTTTAGCATTGGGATTCACAATTAAGCTTTTGCGTCCTTTAGCATTATGTCCAAACTTATCACATCTTGTGCACTTGTAAGTAGTTCCAAATCTTCTATACTTACCCTATGATGATGGTGCTTCATCAGCTTCTCTCCTTCTAAGCTTTTTTGGTCTTCTTGGTCCCTTCTTATAAGAAGGAGGCAACAATTCTTCACATTCTACCTCTGGTCACATGTCTTGACCATTTATAGCCCTCACATTGTGTGTATAACACTTTTCATACATTTTCCTGCTATACCAGTCAGAAACATAATCTTCCGGGTCATTTGATGTTTTAGACATTGCTGTAATGGCATGTCTTCAAGGAATCCCCACCAACTCCCAAAAATTACATGAATAACTTTGCTTGGCCACATTAACAGTAAAGGCCTGACTTCCTCCAACCTGATGAACTTCAAACTCCTCGGTAACACTCCATATAGCAACCTAACCACCAGACTTCTCAATTTCCATGTTTAATATTTTCCTAGGCATAGGCATTATCCTATATTTCCAACTTTCAAGCTTAACCCTATTGGTTGACATCTTATTCATTAAATATGTTCTAATCCATTCAGCCATGGTAAGTATTGGTTTGTCTCTAGCAACTAATATTGTTGAACTAAAGGCTTCAGATATATTGTTCATTAAGACATCACATTTAGGGTAATATGAAAGAGCATGCTTACAACACGTTTTAGGGTCATGTGCCATTAACCACTCCCATGCACCCAAGTCAATCTTCTTCAGCTCATCCATCATTGACTTCCACATTTGATAGTAAGTTGCTTTGGCTGCACCCATTATCAAGTCCCTGATCAAAGCACCATCTCCAAATTTCTTTTTAAAATTTGCATAAATATGCCTCAAATATAGTATGTGTTCAACTATGTCAGACCACTCCTCTAGAACTGATATGAGCCCTTGTAAATAATAAAGAGTTATTACGATTTAAAAATATAAAATTGAAGTAAAGGAAGGAACCAGATCTAAAAAAAAGTCTAACCTTTTGTTGATCAGAGATAAATACCCATCTCATGTTAGTTTCAATATCTCCAAGAAGTAAGGTAAGGAACCACCTCCAAGAATCTGTTGTCTCGTTCTCTACAACTCCAAAAGCCGAAGGAAGTATTGGTCATTTGCATCTCTACCCACTGCAACCAATAAAATACCTCCATATTGGGTTTTCAGATGACACCTATCTACCCCTATGAATGGCCTGCAACTTGATAAAAAAAGCCTGCTTGCAACCATCAAAGCAAAAATAAAATCTGCCAAACCTAGGTTGAACACTTAAGGACATTCTGTCAACATTTATCTTACAAGTATTTCCAAGGGACGCCCTCTGAAGCTCAGCTGCATACCTCCACAGTAAGGTATATTGTTTCCTTGCATACCCATCTATAAGTTCCTTGGCCTTCTTTTTTGCCGTCCAATCTACATAAAATAATACTCCAACTGACTGGTATGTTCCCAGATCTGTCATTATATCACTTACCTTCATATCAGAAGTCCTCAGCTTATCAAGGGCATACTTGATAACAAAGTTTGTATCGGCACTACAGTTCTTTAAAACCTAACACATGTGTGGTCCCCATTCCATGTCTTTAATTTAAATGTATGGTTGTAAGCCACCTTGCTGCAAAGGGCTGTAAAAAGACATTTTTTATCTTTATGCACTATCCTACACCTTTCTTTATCATTTTTTAAGATTTTGATCTGGGTCCCATTTAATACACACCACTCCCTTACACCATCCTTGAACTCTTTAAGACTCTTAAAATCCATGTCAACTTTGAACACATAATCCTTGGTTAGTTGGGCTTAAATACATCATAAACAGGTGCTTTCTCATCACCACTCAAATCAAGATCATCAGAATCCAACTCTTCACTCTCATACTCCTATATTATTCACTTGCACATTTTTTCGTTTATCAGACTTTTTTGCCCCACTGTCTTCATTCAAACTATCATTCTCCGCTTCTTCAAACCCATCTTCAAATCCCAGTGCTCTCTCTTCTTCACTATCATCAAGCCTATCATTATTATCTTCATCTTCACTGCTACTTAGACCACCAGCATCCTCTTGTTCATTATCACTGCACACTAATACCCCCTTTCCCCTATCATTATCTATTGCCTGAGAACTCTCACCCTTCTCATTGTTAACTACCTGGTAACTCTGACCCACTTCCTCACCAACAACAACATAATTAGGAATATCAACTAAAGCACTACTTTCATCCACATTATGTTCAACAAAAATATTAACACCAACGTTTTTTTAAGTGCATAATGTTTTACAACTTCAGCTGCAGCATCATCTTTAATCACCCTAAAACTAACCTCTTCATCTAACATCCACCACAACCTATACGGTTTTTTAACTAGCAAATCAGTTTCCAATATTCCAGTTATCTCAAAGAAACTCCACCTATCAGGATCTAAATCTTCAATCAATGTTTCTTTTACCCCATTGTAACAAATAACCCAATCCCTAACAAACCTACCCCTGTAATGAAACTTAACAGCAATACCCATATCTGGAAGAAAAAAAACCCAATTTAGAAATAATGGGAAAACAAACAAGTTCATAAAGATTGTACATTTACTCCGGAAAACACAAACATTCACTCAAAAACAACAACTAAAATCAGAGTTCTCGATTTCAAATCAACATGTACTTGTATTATGTCGTATCGATTCTCCAGATGCTGCGTTTTTCGTTTTCGAGTTTGACATTTCCATCGGATTTGCCATGCTTGACCGCTTCATTTTATTCGATTCGTATCAGAGAGCAAGATGATTTTTTATTCACGTTTTTCCCTTCAGAAACCCTAATTTTTCGTCTCCAATGATTTACAAGAATTCAGTTTCTCCCAAATGAAGAAAATGAAGGGACGAAGAGTATTTTTGTCATTCTACTTTGGTCTCATATGAACAAGGGTATTTTTGTCCATTCTCATGCCCTTATGCTGAGTCATTCAAGTGGTCAGGCAATTAATAGAGCCACATCCGTAATCTGGTGACATGGCAATCATTAAGTGGGTTAATGGACGAAATTTTAAATGATTAAACTTTAGGAGTGCAGATTGCCAGGATTAACGAATACATGGATCAATTTTTAAATGACCCCTATTTGTAGGGACTAAACACATATAAAAGCCTTAAATTTATTCTTATCTATTTGTTACTTGTGTTATTTGTATTGAAAATTGAGGATATTTTTGGAAAGAGAAAAAGCCAGCCCAAAAGAGTTGAAAGATGTTGTTTTCTTTATATATAGTATATACAACAAATCAACGATATAAGAAGTGAAATTTCTTCTAAATATAAAAAACAAAAAAGTGAATTTGTCTCTAACTAGAAGATGGTTGCAATGATAATTGTGGCTACCATGATGAGTCCAAAGATGGATGATACAATAGAGTGAGCGGACGAAGAAGGTGCACTTTCTGCTAGTACATCGATGACGAGCATTATATGACGAGCAACGCAATGATCGACCTTTCTACAAACATACCACTTTCTTCCCTCGGTTTTCAGTTGAATAACGCCCTATCCGTTGGAAAGTGCTTCATTTTCTGACGGAAAAGTGGAACTTTGAAAGAGTTTACTGTCCAGTTTGACGAGCGGTGCAATAATCGGCCTTTCTACAAACATATCACTTTCTTCCTTCGGTTTTCAGCTGAATAACGTCCTTTCCAATATAAAGTGCTTCATTTTCTGGTGGAAATATATATAACAAAAGTCTCTTTTTGATGGTAAATATATAAAAAAGTTGACCATATACAAAGTAAGGAAGACCAATATTTATAATATCTTATAAATGCATGCTTGCTTTAAGGTGGATGCTGGACAGAACTGAAGTACACATTGTGTTGGTACACAATAAATGGAATTTCAACGCAGTTTTGATGGAGCACAACACATGAAATTCCAAGATACTACCAAGTTTCAAATACCTATGGAATTCCATTTCTTGTGGAATTCCAAGATACTATTGATGATGAACTACATGTGTGTTCCAATTAATACCTATACATGAACTTTGTCTTGAGTTATCATATTCAATTGTTTCACATATGTTGTTATGACGAAACTATTTTACAATAACAGTGCATATGCATAAAAATTAAACTCTTATTTAAATGAGAGTGCAGATCATATTTTTACCAAGGTTGTCACCAACGAGTCCATCTTTGATCCATTTATGTTTCCTCAATTTACCCCATTTCAAGTCATAGATGTGTGACATGTGGAAAAAATAAAATCAACGGTTGTGATTAAAAGGTGTGGAAAAAACAAATCTTTAATGAAAAAACAAGTCATTGATTTTAGTTTTTACACGGTTGAAATAAGAATCTTCTTTTTCATTAAAGATTTGTCTTTTCCACACCTTTTAATCACAACCATTGATTTTAGTTTTTCCACATGTCACACATCTATGATTTGAAATGGGGTAAATTGAGGAAACATAAATGGAGCAAAGATGGACTCGTCACCAACACGAAAAACTTTGTCTTGCACCAACTGAGTGTAGTTGTGATAGTTATTGTGGGAAAAAAGAGAGTAATAATGAGTTGAGATCTTCCCCATTTATAAAAATAAACGGAGATTGTCATTATGAAAGAGATAGACACAAAAAATAGGTGGTGAGTCCCATAATTAAATGAGTCCCACTATCATTAATTATTTTTAAGATTTTTTGTCTTTATCTCTCTAAATGAAAAAAATGAAGAGTTTAAATGGAGAGGATCCTTTCAGAAGAACTTATCTTGAACATGAAGGTGTGCAAGTGTTATAATTTGATTAATAATGTTATACTTTTTTAGGGCAGAGAATAGGGCTAGAATTTCATATACACTACTATATGTGAGTTATTTATCCGTATATTGCACATGAATGATTATCATCATTAGAAAAATATAGTGGTCCATGGAAGATATTATCAATCTTTATTAAAAGCATCTACAATGCTTAGAACAATATTTGTGTTCTTGAAGCATTTTAGTGGGGTCCAAAGATGTCATATATGTATCAAGAACATTCTTCGATTTTACTCCAATTCAAAGAACAATAGTTGTGTTTTTAACATACATTATAGGGTCCTATAATTGACCCCACAAATTTTTATTTATTTCAATATTTTTAAATTAAAATACTAATTTATATATTATTTTTTCTAAAAATATTAAATAACGAAAAAATACTTATATTATCTAATTATGAAAAGAAATACATAATTTATTGAGAACAAGTTAAAACAAATAGAAATACATAAAAAGTGAAAAATTAATTTTCACTAGTTATATAACCCGTGTGTTGCACGGGTTGATTAATTTTTTTTCTTTCAAAAATAACAATTTTTGTAGGTGTATTGAATTCTTATTTGATTTAAAAAATAACTTTAAAATTATTTTTAAATATTTTTCTCCTTCAAGTGAATATAGAATATAAAGATTGATAAAATTTGATTTTAACTAAGATATTGTGTCATTCACCTGTATAAAAAATCAATAGAAGTGCAACTATTTAGTTCGGGTAAGTTTATGCAATAGTTTCTTTTAGGGTATATATGTTTTTATTGAAGAAAATAATAACGGATTACAATTAAAAACTTATTTTAATTTCCTTTTTTTTCTTTTGGGTTTCAATTTTATTCCCTAATACTTTTGTTGTGTTTTCCTTGTATTATAATCTAATTTTAGCTTTAAGAGAAAATTATGAATTTTATTTAGATATTTTTAAAATTTTATCCTAAGTTGAATCGATGGAATTATTTTTTTTTGAAAAAAATAACTCCGTTAAATAAATCAAAAGACTTCTTTTTCATATGTTTGATTCAAACACTTTATATGACAACATAGTTTTTAGTAAGAAAAATTAGTACTATTGCATTCATCTTAATTCCTTTTACAATAAACATTTTTTAATTAAAATTAATTTGATTAGTAATAGATCCATTATTTAATTTACCTATGTAAATAATGCATCTTCAAATGGACACCAAAATATTTCTAAAAAAAAGTGACACCAAAATAAAAAGCATGGGAGAAATAATTGGGTAGAAAATAAGACATGGATATTACCTTATCACAACATTCCAAAGCAACTCTTGTCGGACAACAAACATTAGTAGACCAATAAAATCAATCAAATAAATAATTTCATACGTGTATACATTAAAATTCATGTAAAAATAAATAGGTGAATAAAAATACACTCCTCGTTGGAGATGAACCTTCTCTTATACATGTTGATATATATCTAAGTCCTAAACATGCACATTGGTATCTACCACAAATAAATTCATTCACAGATCAAAGAAAATTAATAAAAATATGGATCATAAGAGACATAGATATTACCTTATGACAACATTCCAAAATAACTCTTGCCAGGCAAAAGACATTAGTAGACCAGTAAAAACAATCAAGCAGATAATTTCAAACGTTTATACATTAAAATGCATGTAAACTTAAATTGGTGTATAAAAATACACACCTTGTTGAAGAAGAACTTTCTCATGCATCATGTATCTTGATACCTAATTCCAAAACATGCACATTGGTATTTACCGCAAATAAGTTCATTCGCACATCAAAGAAAATGAATAAAAAATATCGATCATAAAGACAATAGAAATTTTATCATATAGTCATGAGTTATTTTTTTACAATAAAAGAACAGTGATAGGAGGACATAAATATCTATCATGGACAATGAATGTAAATAAAAGGGATGATATGATGAGTGAAATTATATCCTATTTCAGCTGAGTGAATCTATGGATAACCAAAAATCATATGACAAATATAAAACTCACCATATTCCAAAATAAATAAAAGAAATAATTGAAAAAACTTCAATTATAATGTATAGATGACATTTCATATAAGAAGCGGACTTTCAACAAAACTCATCTATTTACAAAATTTGCACATGCAATCTAGATATTCATTTCATAATACAAAATATTAGAAGAAAACATATATAAAGTTTGAAAGAGGAAAATGAAACCTAAGAACAAAAAATGAAACGAATGAAGAAATGAGACGAGGTTAATAAGTAACATGGGTTGTCACTAATTGAGGGGAAA